>Ga0209758_1000187_pt1 | contig 138759 bp, 124 predicted proteins | sample AraplaMF_Col_mMF_FD_184258 | JGI IMG/M metagenome (GOLD analysis project Ga0209758, IMG submission 184258) | Arabidopsis root microbial communities from the University of North Carolina, USA - plate scrape MF_Col_mMF (SPAdes) (version 2) | ecosystem: Host-associated > Plants > Roots >... | reverse complement strand
TCGCGATGTCGCGGCCGAGCGCGATCATGGTGCGGTCGACCAGCTCGACCGCGATCGGCTTCAGCTTGACGAGGTGCTGGGCCGCGTCCATCGCCTCGTAGAAGCTGCCGAAATGGCAGACGCCGAGCGCCTTGTTGCGGATGACCGGCCACAGCGTCAGCTCGACCTTGGTGGTGAAGGCGAGGGTACCTTCCGAGCCGACCAAAAGATGCGCCATGTTGTTCGGCGCGTTGCGCGGCACCAGCGCATCGAGATTGTAGCCGCCGACGCGGCGCTGCACTTTGGGAAAGCGCGCCGCGATCTCCCCGGCCTCGCGCATTCCGAGATCGAGCATGTCGCGAAACAGCGCGCGGGCGGTGTCGCTGGTCTCGACGTCGGAGAGATCGCGCGACACCTCGCCAAAACGGCTCAGCGTGCCGTCGGCGAGGGACGCCTCCATCGACAGCGTGTTGTCGCGCATGGTGCCGTAGCGCAAGGAGCGGCCGCCGCAGGAATTGTTGCCGGCCATGCCGCCGATCGTGGCGCGCGAGGCGGTGGAGACGTCGACCGGAAACCACAGCCCGTGCTTTTTGAGCTGGCGGTTGAGGTCGTCCAGCACGATGCCGGGCTCGACCACGCAGGTCCGGCCCTCGACGTCGAGCGACAGGATCCGGTTCAGGTGCTTGGAGAGATCGACCACGAGCCCGTCATTGACGGTCTGGCCGCATTGCGAGGTGCCGCCGCCGCGCGGGGTGACCTTCAGCCCCTCGTCGCGGGCAATCGCCAGCGCCCGCAGGGCCTCGTCCATGGTCTTGGGCGCCACCACGCCGGCTGGCACGATCTGATAGAACGAGGCGTCGGTAGCGTATCGGCCGCGGCTGAAGGGGTCGAACAGGACGTCGCCGGTCAGTTCCGACCGCAGGCGTCGTTCGAGCGAGGAGGCGTTTGTCATCCCTGATCCCGGACTGATCCAGTAAGGCCCCGCCTTGCTGAGTTATTCATTATTGTTCCCGACCGACGCATTATGAATTCAAAAATGAGCAGCCCTGCCCCCTCAGGGCGAGGCCGGTGCAGGCTCTTGGGGCTCGGTCAGGTGCTCGATCGCCGCCGTCCGCTTGTTCCGCAGGTGCTGGAACAGGATGTCGCTGAGCTCGCTGCCGGCTCTCCGGCGCAGCGCATCGAGGATGCCCTCGTGCTCGCGCATCGCTTCCGCCCAGCGCTGCCGCTTGCGGGCGAAATTGGCGGAGTAACGGACGCGGCGGATTCTCCCCGCGAAATTGGCGTAGGCCGTCTTCAGCGTCTCGTTGCGCGCGGCCGCGACAATGCTCTCATGGATGCGCTGGTTGGCCTGGAAATAGCCGTGCATGTCGCGGTGCAGATAATGGCCGTACATCTCGTAATGCAGCTGCTCGATCGCGGTGATTTCTGCGTCGCTGATCGCCTCGCAGGCAAGGCGCCCGGCAAGGCTCTCCAGTCCCGCCATCACGTCGAACAGCTCTTCGAGGTCGCGCTGGCTGAGCTGGCGGACCCGAGCGCCGCGGTTGGGCAAAAGCTCGATCAGGCCCTCGGCGGCAAGCACTTTCAGGGCCTCGCGCAGCGGCGTGCGGGAGATGCCGAGCATCTCGCAGAGCTGTCGCTCGGGAATGCGGGCTCCTTCCGGGATATTGCCTTCCACCACGTAGTCGCGCAGCCGCAGCAGGATCTCGCCGTGGAGCGAGGCCTCGGGGCGGTCGCCGCCATTGCCTGCGGCCAGGGCGATCGGAACCCCGTTGTCAGGAATCGTGGATTTCATTTGCAGCACAATAGTTTGCCTGTTCGGTCGCGTCGATGTCCACAATCGCATACCAAAAATCGATTGAAACGGCAAAAAATGAATGCAAAATGGCTGTCGGCTTTGCCAAGACCGCGGCCAGGGAGGCCTCATGCATCAGGGACGTCATTTCCTTCAGATTCCGGGCCCGAGCCCGGTCCCTGAGCGCGTCCTGCGCGCCATGGACATGCCTGTCATCGACCACCGCAGCGCGGAGTTCGGCGAGCTCGGCCGCGCCGTGCTCGAAGGCAGCCAGCAGATCTTCAAGACCACGGGGCCGGTCGTGATCTTCCCCTCCTCGGGCACGGGGGCCTGGGAGGCTGCAATCGTCAACACGCTGTCGCCGGGTGACAAGGTGCTGATGGTCGAGACCGGCCATTTCGCCACGATGTGGCGGCAGATGGCCGGCCGCTTCGGCATCGAGGTCGATTTCGTGCCCGGCGACTGGCGGCGGGGCGCCGACCCGGCGGTGATCGAGGCCAAGCTCACCGAAGACGCGGCGCACGCGATCAAGGCCGTGATGGTCGTGCACAACGAGACCTCGACCGGCGCCACCAGTCGCATCGCCGAGATCCGCGCTGCGATCGACCGCGCGTCGCATCCCGCGCTGCTGATGGTCGACACCATCTCCTCGCTCGGCTCGGTCGACTACCGTCATGATGAGTGGAAGGTCGACGTCAGCGTCAGCTGCTCGCAGAAAGGCTTCATGCTGCCGCCCGGCCTCGGCTTCAACGCGATTTCGGAGAAGGCGCTGGCTGCGTCCAAAGCCAACCGGATGCCGCGCTCCTATTTCGACTGGGAGGAGATGCTCAAGCCGAATGCAAAAGGCTTCTTTCCCTACACGCCCGCGACCAATCTGCTCTACGGCCTGCGCGAGGCGATCGCGATGCTGCTGGAAGAGGGGCTCGACAACGTGTTCGCGCGCCATCAGCGGTTGGCCGCGGCGACGCGCGCCGCCGTCAATCATTGGGGGCTCGAGATCCTTTGCCAGGAGCCGGCCGAGTACTCGCCGGTGCTCACCGCGGTGCTGATGCCGCCGGGGCATGACGCCGACCAGTTCCGGAAAGTGGTGCTCGACAATTACAATATGTCGCTCGGCTCGGGCCTGTCGCAGGTGGCGGGAAAGGTCTTCCGCATCGGCCATCTCGGCGAATGCAACGCGCTGACGCTGCTCGGTGCGCTCACGGGCGTCGAAATGGGCCTCTCGGTCGCCGGCGTGCCGCACCGCGCCGGCGGCGTCGACGTCGCGATGAAGCTCCTGGAGCAGCGCCCGCAGGGCAATGCCTCGCCGTATCTGAAGATCGTCGGCACGTAAGGGGCCGCGATGGAAGGAAAGGCAGGCGAGGGCAGGCCGGTCCGCCAAGCACGGACGGACCCTTTCGAGAGAGGACAAGCCGGTCAAATGGTGCTATTCGGCGCCCACCAAACCAAGGCTCAACCGGGAAGGACGCCGATGACCGTGCATACTGGAAGGCATTTCCTACAGATTCCAGGACCGACCAACGTGCCCGACCGCGTGCTGCGGGCAATGGACATGCCGACGCTGGACCACCGCGGTCCGGAGTTCGCCGAGCTCGGTTTTGCCGTCCTTGCCGCAATGCAGCGGGTGTTCCGCACCAAGCAGCCGGTGATCATCTTTCCGTCGTCGGGCACCGGCGCCTGGGAGGCGGCGATGGTCAACGTGTTCTCGCCGGGCGACAAGGTGCTGATGTGCGAGACCGGCCAGTTCGCCGTGCTGTGGCGCGGCATCGCCGACAAGTTCAAGCTCGACGTCGACTTCATCTCGAGCGACTGGCGCCATGGTGCCGACCTCGCCGAGATCGAGAAGCGCCTGTCCGCGGACAAGCAGCATGCGATCAAGGCCGTCTGCGTCGTCCATAACGAGACCTCGACCGGCTGCGTGACGCCGCCGCTGGAGGTGCGCAAGCTGCTCGATCGGGTCAAGCATCCGGCCCTCTTGATGGTCGACACCATTTCCGGCCTCGGCTCGATGGAATATGAGCACGATGCCTGGGGCATCGACGTTTCGGTTGCCGGCTCTCAGAAGGGCCTGATGCTGCCGCCCGGCCTGGGCTTCAACGCCGTGTCGGAGAAAGCGCTCGCGGTCGCCAAGGCCAATCCCGGTATGCGCTCCTATTGGGACTGGCAGGAAGTCATCAGCTTCAACAAGCTCGGCACCTTCCCCTATACGCCCGCCACCAATTTGCTTTACGGCCTGCGCGAGGCGGTCAAGATGCTGGAAGAGGAGGGGCTGGATAACGTCTGGACCCGCCACAAGCGCCACAGCGCGGCCACGCGTGCCGCCGTCAAGGTCTGGGGCCTGGAGACGCAGTGCTCCGACCCGGCCGCGCACTCGCCGGCGCTGACCGGCGTGCGCGTGCCTGAGGGCTTTGACGCCGACGCTTTCCGCAAGGTGGTGCTGGAAAATTTCGACATGTCGCTCGGCACCGGCCTGAACAAGGTCAAGGGCAAGGTGTTCCGCATCGGTCATATCGGCCATTTCAACGATCTGATGCTGATGGGCACGCTCGCCGGCGTCGAGATGGGCCTCGATCTCGCAAAAATTCCGCACCGGAGCGGCGGCGTATTGGCGGCCATGGACGTCCTGAAGGGGCGCGACGTGGTCCCGATGACCAAGGCTCAGGTGGCCTGAGAACAACAACACTGAAGTGAGCGCGCGATGAATCTACCTGCGACCGCCAACGAAGACCTGCTCTACTCCGTCCAGGACGGCATCGCGCGGATCACCTTCAACCGCCCCCAGGCGCGCAACGCCATGACCTTCGCCATGTATGACCGCATGGCGGAGATCTGCCTGGAGATCAACGCCGACCGTTCGATCAAGGCGTTGATCCTGACCGGCGCCGGCGACAAGGCGTTCGCCTCCGGCACCGACATTTCCCAGTTCCGTGCATTCAAGACCGCGCAGGACGCGCTCGACTACGAGGCCCGCATCGACCGCGTGCTCGGTACGCTCGAGCAGTGCCGCGTGCCCGTGATCGCGGCCATCGCCGGCGCCTGCACCGGCGGCGGCGCGGGCATTGCCGCCTGCTGCGATCTCCGCATCGGCACCGAGACGACGCGAATGGGCTTTCCGATTGCGCGCACGCTCGGCAACTGCCTGTCGATGTCCAACATCAGTCGCGTCGTCGCGCTGGTCGGACCCGCCCGCACCAAGGACTTGATCTTCAAGGCGCGCCTCGTCGAGGCGCAAGAAGCGCTGGCGCTGGGCCTGCTCAACGAGGTCGTGCCCGACGTCGAGACGCTGCAGCGTCGGGCCGACGAGACCGCAAAGCTCGTTGCCAGCCACGCGCCGCTCACGCTGGAGGCGACCAAGGAAGCCGTGCGTCGCATCCGCCGCACGCTGTCGCGCGAAGAGGGCGAGGACCTGATCCTGAAGGCCTATATGAGCGAAGATTTCCGCGAGGGCATGGACGCCTTCCTCAACAAGCGCGCGCCCGTCTGGAAGGGCAGGTAAGTCTCATGCGCTTTCGGCTTCGTCAGCCGAAAGTCATATGGTTCGACTGGCCGGTTTGCTTGAACTCGTCGGTATTAGTCCGCACAATGCAGGGATAAAAGTTTCCGCGCTACAACTCAAAAAAACTCAGGGGACGAAACTCGTGCGAATTCCAGTGAAAGCCGTCGGCGCTGCAATGGCGCTGTTGTTGAGCGCGCCGGCCGTTGCCGGCTGGGAGCCGGCCAAGCCGGTCGAGATCGTGGTGGCGGCAGGCGCGGGCGGTGCCTCCGACCAGATGGCGCGGATGATGCAGGCGGCGATCCAGAAGAACAATCTGATGAAGCAGCCGATCGTCGTCTCGCTCAAGGGCGGCGCCTCGGGTGCGGAAGCGCTGATGTACATGAAATCCAGCGAGGGCGATCCGAACAAGGTGCTGATCGCCTATTCGTTGATCTACATGCTGCCGCTTTCGGCGAAGATCCCCTTCAACTGGCGCGAGTTGACCCCGGTTTCGGTGGTCGCGCTCGACCAGTTCGTGCTGTGGGACAACAGCGCAGGCCCCAAGTCCGTGAAGGAATTCGTCGCGGCCGCGAAAGCGGCGAGTGCGCCGTTCAAGATGGGCGGGACCGGCTCCAAGCGCGAGGACCACGTGCTCACCGTGTTCCTCGAGCAGAAGACCGGCGCGAAGTTCTCCTATCTGCCCTACAAGTCCGGCGGCGAGGCCGCGACCCAGCTGGTCGGCAACCACACCGAAGCCAACGTCAACAACCCATCCGAAAATCTCGAAGTCTGGCGCGCCGGCCAGGTGCGTCCGCTCTGCGTGTTCGACAAGGAGCGCATCTCCTACACCAGCAAGGTGACGGACACCCAGTCCTGGGCCGACATTCCGACCTGCAAGGAGGAGGGCGTCGACGTGCAATATCTGATGCTGCGCGCGATGTTCCTGCCCGGCAAGGTGACGGCCGAGCAGCAGGCGTTCTATGTCGATCTCTTCCACAAGGTGACGCAGACCACGGAATACAAGGAGTACATGGAGAAGCAGGCCTTGAAGCCGATCTTCCTCACCGGCAAGGACATGGTGCAGTTCCTCGAGGAGGACGACGCGCTCAACAAGTCGCTGATGACCGAAGCCGGTTTCGTCGCGAAGTAGCCGAGTCTTTCCCCTCTCCCCGTTCTTACGGGGAGAGGGTTGGGTGAGGGCTCTTTCCGCGAGTCGAGCCCGTGGGGAGCCCCTCACCCGGCGCTTCGCGCCGACCTCTCCCCGCAAGAACGGGGAGAGGTGAACAATTCCTCGACCTGCATCAGAGCCTCATGTCCCAAACCGATATCGAAATCGTCGTCGACGATCCGACCGCTCCTGAAGACGACTCGCCCTCCGTCGTGTCCTCCGGCACGATCGAGATCGTCGTCTGCCTCCTGCTGCTCGCGCTGGCCGTCACGCTCGGCTACGACAATTGGCGCACCGGCGCGTCCTGGGATTCGACCGGGCCCGAGCCCGGCTATTTCCCATTCTATCTCTCGGTCATCCTCGGCGGCGGCAGCCTCTATGGCCTGATTGCGGCGCTGGTCGCGCACCGCAAGGCGGCCGAGACCTTCGTCACGCACGCGCAGGCGCGCCGCGTGCTGGCGGTGTTCGTGCCGACGCTGCTGTTCTGCCTGGTGATGCAGTTCCTCGGCCTCTATGTCGCGAGCTTCCTCCTGATCGCGGGCTTCATGCGCTTCGTCGGCAAGATCGCGCTGTGGAAGTCGCTGCTCACGGCCTTCCTGTTCACGGCGATCATGTTCGTCACCTTCGACGTCGCCTTCGACGTCATCATGCCGAAAGGGCCGCTCGAAGCGGCCTTCGGCCGCTAGGCGGGCCTGCAATGGAAGCTTTCGGACTCCTGCTTCACGGTTTTGCCGTCCTGCTGACGTGGAAGACGCTCGTCCTGATGATGGTCGGGCTGGTGCTCGGGATCTTCGTCGGCGTGCTGCCGGGCCTCGGCGGTCCCAACGGCGTCGCGATCCTGTTGCCGCTCACCTTCACGATGGATCCGACCTCCGCGATCGTGATGCTGTCCTGCATCTATTGGGGCGCGCTGTTCGGCGGTGCGATCACCTCGATCCTGTTCAACATTCCCGGCGAAGCCTGGTCGGTCGCGACCACCTTCGACGGCTATCCGATGGCGCAGCAGGGCAGGGCCGCGGAGGCGCTGACCGCGGCGTTCACCTCCTCCTTCATCGGCTCGCTGGTCGCGGTGCTGCTGATCACGTTCCTTGCGCCGATGATCTCGTCCTTTGCGCTGAAATTCGGCCCGCCCGAGTTCTTCGCGGTATATCTGCTCACCTTCTGCTCCTTCGTCGGACTGGGACGCGAGGCCAAGCACAAGACGATCATCTCGATGTCGCTGGGGCTGCTGCTGGCCGGCATCGGCATGGATACCGTGTCGGGCAATCTGCGCATGACCTTCGGCTCGCCGGAATTGCTCCGCGGCATCAACTTCCTGGTCGCCGTCATCGGCCTGTTCGGCATCAGCGAGATCCTGCTGACGATGGAGGAGCGGCTGGCGCTGCGCGGACATGCGGCGAGCATTTCGCTGCGCGTCGTGCTCGGCGTCTGGAAGGACCTGCCGAAATACTGGGTGACGCTGCTGCGCTCCTCCTTCATCGGCTGCTGGCTTGGCATCACCCCCGGCGGCGCGATCGCGGCCTCCTTCATGGGCTACAACCTTGCCAAGCGTTTCGCCAAGGAGCCGGAGAGCTTCGGCAAGGGCCGCATCGAGGGCGTGTTCGCGCCCGAGACGGCGGCGCATGCCTCCGGCACTTCGGCGCTGCTGCCGATGCTGGCGCTCGGCATTCCCGGATCGGGCACGGCGGCGATCCTGCTCGGCGGGCTGATGGTGTGGGGGCTCAATCCGGGGCCGCTGCTGTTCGTCGAGCACAAGGACTTCGTCTGGGGCCTGATCGCTTCGATGTATCTCGGCAACGTCGTCGGCCTCGTGCTGGTGTTGACGACGGTGCCGATCTTCGCCTCGATCTTGCGCGTGCCTTTTGCGGCGGTGGCGCCGATGATCGTGGTGTCCTGCGCGATCGGCGCCTACGCGATCCAGAACGCGATGTTCGACATCTGGCTGATGCTCGGCTTCGGTGTCGTCGGCTACGTCTTCAAGAAGATCGGCATTCCCTTGGCCCCGTTTACCCTCGCGCTCGTGCTCGGTAACCGCGCCGAGGATGCCTTCCGCCTCTCGATGATCGGCTCCGGCGGGACGCTGAAGGTGTTCTGGTCGAACGGGCTGGTCGGTTCGATCACGACACTGGCGATCGTGCTGCTGTTCTGGCCCCTGATCGAGGGCTTGCTCGGCCGTGTCGGCTGGAAGGCGGCGAGATAAACGGGCGGCGCAAGAAAATCATTTTCAATCAATATCTTAGCGTTATTGTGTCGCCGTAGTCCTGTTGCTAGTGCACAATAGTTGTTTCCAAATGTTGCTCTTGCGCGACAGCCCTCGGCGGGGCTTTGCGCTTATGCTGCCCCTAGATTTATTGTTTTTCACGGGGGCAATGCCATGAAGCAGGTTGTGATAGGAATTGTGGCTGCATCGCTGGTCGCGAGCAGCGCATTGGCCGCCGATCTGGCATCGAAACCCTACGTGAAGGCCCCGCCCGTCGTCGATCCGGTCTGGAGTTGGACGGGCTTCTATGCCGGATTGAACGCCGGATACAGCTGGGGCAGGGCGGAGACGACCGTCGCGCCGATCGCACTGCCGTTCCCGGCCACACAATTCAGCGCGTTTGGCCAGAATGTCGACGGTTGGCTGGCCGGCGGTCAGCTCGGCTACAACTGGCAGGTCGATCCGAAATGGGTCGTCGGCCTCGAGGGCGACATTCAGGCGACCGGCGAGCGTTCGTCGCGGACGGTGACCACGACAAGCGCGCGTTACGGCTCGAATATCATCGGCCTGCCGATCGGCACCGACTTCAATTCCATTGCGACGCTCACCGCAAATCTTTCCTATGACCTGCAGTGGTTCGCGACGTTCCGCGGGCGCGTCGGTGTCCTGTCGGATCCGCAGACTCTCTGGTACGCGACCGGTGGTCTCGCCGTCGGCGAGTTCAAATATTCGTCCGCGACCACGCTGGGAATCCAGGTCTTCGGGCCGGGTCTCGGCGGCACGACTCCGCTCGGCGGTTTCAACTTACCAATCGGGGCGGGGGCAACTAGCACCGATACCCGGCTCGGCTGGACGGTGGGCGCGGGCGTTGAACGCAAGTTCACCCGGAATTGGTCGGCCAAGCTCGAATATCTCTACATGGATTTCGGCAGTAAGACTTACTTCGCGGGCACCGCCAACCAGGCGGACGTCAGCTTCCACGATCACGTGCTGCGCGCCGGCTTCAACTATGCGTTCACGCCGACGCCCGTCGTCGCGAAATACTGAGCTGTCCAGCACGAACTGCCTTCGATGCCCGGCAATCCTGCCGGGCATTGTCGTTTCCGGCCTAAAGCGCGATGAGATGAGGAAGAATCGTCATCGCGCCTTAGGTTATTGTTTGAGCATGATCTTTTCGGAAAACCGCTGCGCACTTTTCCGGATCATGCTTTAGCTCACACCACCTTCGCGTCCCTGAGCCTGGCGATCTCGTCCGCACTGAGGCCGAATTCCTTCAAGACCTCGTCGGTCTGCTCGCCGAATTCCGGCGGCCGCGCCACCATCTTGCTCGGCGTCCGCGACAGCGTCACGGGCTGGCCGACCAGGCGGATCTGGCGGCCCTCCTCGTTCGGCACGTCCTGGGCGATGCCGAGATGCTTGACCTGGGCGTCATCGAACATCTGGTCGATGGCATAGATTGGCCCGCAGGGGACGCCGGCCTCGTTGAGCTCGCGGACCCAGGTCTCGGTCGACTTCGTCACGGTGCGCTTCTCGATCTCGGCGTTGAGCGCGTCGCGGTTCCTGGAACGGGCAGGGGCCGTCGCATAGTCGGGATGGGCATAGAGCTCCGGTGCGCCGATCGCCTGCGCGCAGCGCTCCCAGATCCGTCCACCGGTCGTGGCGATGTTGATGTACCCGTCCGAGGTCTTGAACACGCCGGTCGGGATGCTGGTCGGGTGGTTGTTGCCGGCCTGCTTGGCGACCTCCTTCTCCATCAGCCAGCGCGCGGCCTGGAAGTCGAGCATGAAGATCTGGGCCTGCAGCAGCGAGGTCTGCACCCACTGACCCTTGCCGGACACCTCGCGCTCGAGCAGCGCGGTGAGGATGCCCATGGCGCAAAACAGGCCGGCCGTCAGGTCGGCGACGGGAATGCCGACCCGCATCGGGCCTTGGCCCGGCGCCCCGGTGATCGACATCAGCCCGCCCATGCCTTGCGCGATCTGATCGAAACCGGGCCGCTTGTGATAGGGGCCGTCCTGGCCAAAGCCGGAGATGCTGCCATAGACGATGCGCGGATTGATCTTGGCGAGGCTGTCATAGTCGATGCCGAGCTTCTTCTTCACGTCGGGCCGGAAGTTCTCGACCACGACATCGGCCTTCGCGGCGAGGCGCTTAAACACGGCGAGCCCGCGCTCGTCCTTCAGGTTCAGCGTCATGGCCCGCTTGTTGCGGTGCAGATTCTGGAAATCGGAACCTTGCCGGGGGCCGCCCGGCTGCTCGCCGCCGCTGTCCTCGGTCAGCGCGTCGATCTTGACGACATTCGCGCCCCAGTCCGCCAGTTGCCGCACGCAGGTCGGCCCGGAACGGACGCGGGTCAGATCGAGCACGGTGAAGCGCGACAGGGCTTCCGAGGCATGCGGAAAGGGCATCTTGAAAGGCTCCGGGACAGATTGCGGGCCTACCATAGTGCCGAAAGATCACGCGACAAGTCCGGCCCGACGCCGATCCCGCCTGCCAAAATGCAATGCCTGATGCGGTGCCTGTAAGGTCAGCGCGACAGACGCTTCAGCTCAACGCGCGCCTGCGCGGCCAGGGGATCGTCGGGATGGCGTGCGATGAAGAGTTCAAGGGCTTCCCGCGTTCCCTTCCGGTGCGCGGCTTCGTATTCCTCTGCCACCGCAACAGCGGGGTCGCGGGCCATCGGCATGACGGGCGCGCGCACCGCCTTGCCCTTGTCGTCGGCCTTGGCCTTCTCCACCATGACAGGTAGTCCTCCGAAGGGTTGATGGCTCAGTCCGGCGAGCGCGAGCAGGGCGCCAAACAGACGAGCTGGGGATCGAGGTCGTGTCATGAGACCCTGCAAATTGCGGGTGTTCCGGGAACCCAGATTCTTGTTCGCGGCCCGTATGATTACGAGTTTTGATGGCTTAACATACTCTTATCGAAGCGGTACGCATGCCACTGCCCCATTTAAACCAAACGTTTAACTCTCAGGCTAGAATCATACGCCTTCGCGGCGAATCACGCCCAAAGCGTTGCTCTGGAGAGTCAATTGGCCACCGCCGTCAATGTCAGTGCCACCAACAACGCCGAGATCGACGGCCTGCTGTCCGGTTACAAATGGACCGGCACGATCACCTATAGCTTTCCCGACGCATCGAGCGACTATCCCAATCCCTATTACGGCGACGGCGAGCCGACCACGTCGGGCTTTGCCTCGGCGCCCACCCAGATCCAGGCGGCGATCAACTACGCGATCGGGCTGATCCTCGGTTACACCAACGCCAACATCCAGTACGCGGGCACGAACGGCGCCGACATTATGATCGCGCAGTCGCCGGCGGCCAATCCGACTGCTTACGCCTACTATCCCGTCAATTTTGCGTCCGGCGGCGACATCTGGTTCGGCACCCAATACAATTTCTCGCTGGCCAAGCTCGGCAATTATTACTTCACGACCGCGCTGCACGAGCTCGGCCATGCCCTCGGCCTCAAGCACAGCCAGGAGGCCGGCGGCCCCGCCAACGTCGCGGTGCCGAGCGCGCATGACAGCAGCGAATACACCGTCATGAGCTATCGCAGCTATGTCGGTGGTTCAACGACGTCCGGCTACACCAACGAAGCATACGGATATTCGCAGACCTACATGGCGAACGATATCCTCGCGCTCCAGACGATGTACGGCGCGGACTTCACGACCCAGAGCAGCAACACCGTCTACACCTGGAATCCGACCACCGGGCAGCAATTCATCAACGGCGTCGGGCAGCTCGCGCCGGGCGGCGGGGTCGGCGGCTCGGCCAACCGCATCTACGAGACGGTCTGGGACGGCGGCGGCGTCGATACCTACGACCTGTCGAACTACACGACGAACCTGAGCATCAACCTCAATCCGGGCGCTTCGTCGGTGTTCTCCTCCGTGCAACTGGCGTATCTCGGTGACGGCCATTACCCCTCGGGCAACGTCTACAACGCCTATCTCTACAACGGCGACGCACGCTCCTACATCGACAACGCCATCGGCGGCTCCGGCAACGACACCATCGTGGGCAACGCCATCGCCAACGTGCTCAACGGCGGATCCGGCAACGACATGTTGGCTGGCGCTGGCGGTAACGACACCATCGCGGGCGGCGCGGGGACCGATACGGCGGTCTATTCGGGCAACATGGCGAACTACGCGATTGCGTACAACGCGGCCACCCAGACCTTCATCGTTGTCGACCAGCGCGCGGGCGCGCCGGACGGCACCGACACCTTGACCGGGATCGAGAACTTCCAGTTTGCCGATACCACGGCCCCGAGCGCCGCGCTCGTGAGCCCGCCGGTCTCCATCGAAGCCGTGGGGGCGACGAGCCTCGTCCAGGTCGGCAGCAATTTCTACATGAACCCGGCGGCCGGCTTCGGACCTACGCTGAAATACGTCGGCTCGCCTGTGGTGGCCAGTCAGTTCGGCGCCTGGACGCCGATCGCCGCGGAGCAGACCTCGAGCGGTTACGAGGTGGCGTGGAATTACTCGGGCAGCGATCAGTTCGCGATCTGGACGACCGACAGCAGCGGCAACTTCGCCACCAGCACCGGTCAGGTGTCAGGCACCAGCGCCACGCTGGAGCAAGCCGAGAGCCGCTTCCACCAGGACCTCAACGGCGATGGCGTCATCGGCATGCCCACGACCAGCATCGAAGCGTTCGGCAGCACGAGCCTGGTGCAGAGCGGCAGCAATTTCTACATGAATCCTGTAGCCGACGGCTTCGGACCTGCGCTGAAATACGTCGGCTCGCCTGTGGTGGCCAGTCAGTTCGGCGCCTGGACGCCGATCGCCGCGGAGCAGACCTCGAGCGGTTACGAGGTGGCGTGGAATTACTCGGGCAGCGATCAGTTCGCGATCTGGACGACCGACAGCAGCGGCAACTTCGCCACCAGCACCGGTCAGGTGTCAGGTACGAGCGCCACGCTGCTGCTGGCGGAGGCCCGGTTTCATCAGGATCTCAATGCCGACGGGACGATCGGGCCGGTTGCGTCTCACGCAATCGACTGGCATCTCCATGTTTGAACACTGAGCCCCATCGCATGGGACAGCGACTGCCGCGATACCGTGGAAGAGTGGCTGCGGCGGGTCATTCGGCCCTGAACCCTCTGTTTCCCAAAGGCGACGGACGGTTAGCCAACCCGGTGATATTCAGCGCCTCGCAGTTGGCTTTCGTGTCGGCACGGTCGTCGACGTTCACATAAGCTGCGTGAAGCAACGATGCCCGGTCGCCAGGTGTTTGCGGAAACCGGGGCCGATCCCAGACCGCAGCAGGCACTCAATGAAAGTCGTCATTCTCGCGGGAGGTCTCGCACCCGAATCTCCGAAGAGACCGACGCGACGCAAGCCCATGGTCGAGATCGGCGGCCGACCGATCCTCTGGCACATCATGCAGATCTACAGCCGTAACGGCTTCAATGATTTCGTGATCTGCCTTGGCTACAGGGGTTACATAGGGGTGTTTCGCGAACTACTTCCTGCACATGTCCGACGTGACCTTCCATCTTGGCGGGAACCGGATGGAGGTCAACCGCGAAACCACCGAGCCCTGGCGGGGTCACGCTGGTCGATACCGGCGACAACACCCAGACCGGCGGCAAGCCGAAGCGGCTATGTGGCGGATGTCCCGTTTTTTGCGTTGATCTATGGCGACGACGTTGCCGACATCGATCTCGGCGCCGAGACCGCCTTTCACAAGGCGCACGGGCGCCGGGCACCGTCTCGGTGGTGCGGCCGGCCAAGCGGTTCGCGGCGATCGCGATCGAGGGCGATCGTGTCGTCAATTTCGAGAGAAGCCAGGCGACGACGGCGGCTGGATCAACGGGGGATTCTTCTTGCTGTCGCCGTCGGTCGGTGACCAAACAGCGGGCGACAGCATGATCTGGGAACGCGACCCCACCTAAAACGCAATGAGATTCGATGGATCGTCATCGCGCTTTGCAAGATCTTTTCGGAAAACCGCTGCGTACTTTTCCGGATCATGCTTTAATTCCGGCCAGCGCGCCGCCATAAGCCGCGCATGACGTATCCGATATCGCGGTGGGCAAGCATCAGGGCGAGGCGGCGCAATTGGGAGTAGGCGACGCTCAAGCCTGATGGTGCGCGTCCACCGCGAATTGCCATGTTCTCCTTCGCAAAACGTTCGGTGAGGACACTCGTTTTCGATTGACCATGATACCGGAGGCAGCCCCAATGCTCCCGAACGTGGACCGCGCGTCCAGACTTGAGGAGGCGCATGAACCAATCATAGTCGAAAGAGCAATTGTACTGCTCATCGAGAAATCCCACGCGCTCATGCAGGGCGCGGCGCCAGAATGCCGCCTGGTTCGCGAGCACCATGCCCTCTGCGAATAGGCTTTCGTAGGTTGGCTTGACATATCTGACATCACGGATCGGCGTGCCAGCTTCATCGACGAGGACGATATCGGCCAGAACGATGTCGGCATCGGGAAAGCGTCGAGTGGCGACGGCAAAGGATTCGAAAGCTCCGGGCAAATAGAAATCGTCGGAATTTTGCCAGCCTACCCAGTCGCCGGTAGCGCGCTCGAACCCCTTGTTGAGAGCGTGCACTTGGCCGCGATCTTTCTCGCTAACCCAAAATGTTAAGCGGTCACTGTAGCTTTCGAGGATCTCGCGGGATCCATCTGTGGAGCCGCCGTCGATGACGATGTATTCGAGCCCAGGATATTCCTGGTCAAGAACGCTGTCGAGCGTCTGCTGCAGGAAAGGTGCTTGATTGAAGGACGGCGTGACGATCGACAGGGTCGGGAAGGAGGCGGTCGTCCGGTGGAAAGCTTGGTCATTCCTCATAGTCATCTCACCGAGAGTTTTCAGAATTTGGAATAGGCTTGCCGCGCAGGTGCGGATGCTCGGATCGCGTGACCAGTGATGCTGAAAAGCCCAGCAAGAGACTAGCTGTCGACGACAAAAGAATCCGTCCATAGAATTGATCGAGAATTATGAAGAATGAGAGCAATGCGAGCACAACAATCACTGGGCGACTTGTGCAAGGGAGACGATTAATCGTCAAGCCGATTAACGAGAATATCGCTGTGGCGAGCAATAGTGCGTACGCGATGCCCCCAACAGCGCCCATCTCGACGAAGGCTTGTAAAATCGTGCTATGCGGAAAGCTGCCTGGGCAAGTGTGGGCGGCGAAGTTTTCGAGCCCGATTCCGAATACTGGCGTTTCTTGAAAAAGTAAGAAGCCTTGTTGAAACAGCCAAATCCGAATCGGCGTCGAATCAACCATTTTATTGAGTTGATCACACTCCGCCCGCGAGTCTCGTCCCAAGCCCGGAACTCCCAAGCCCGGAACTCCGAAGTCCGGAACGCCAGCGCCCGCCGGCGATTCTAGCGGCAGATAGGTGCGCACCATGAAGTCGCGGGCAACGTGGTTCAATATCAGTGCGAGCGTGGCTCCGACAAGTATGGCGGCGAAAACGACAATGCGCCCGCGGCGTCCATCGCGAGTGGGAGCCAGTACCATTAGCAAGGCAGTCGCGATGTCCGCGATAACGACGCCGCGCGCCCCGAGTACTACGAGATCAGCGGTGACCAGCGCGGCGATCATCGGCCTCGCATAGGTTGTGAGCGAATATTTTGCGGACGCGTCGCTGACTTGGATCACAACGGAGATGCCGAGCGCAACGGCCACGATTAGTACACCATGGTTGAGGCCCAGCATGACCGGTCGTAAATTATCGCCCGCCGTCAGCTGCAGTGAGAACTGCCACGTGAACACTGCTGCGCTTACTGTCAGCGCTATCGCTCCGAGGATCTTGAGAATGCGCGTTATGTCCTGCGCGGAAACGAGCCTTGCTGCAGCATAGGGGCCGACCCAGAACGTCACGAGGAGGGCCCAGTCGCGTAGGCCTGCATGGAGTGTGAAAACCTTGAGATGGACCGCAAGCAAGACGGAAACGAGGCAGAATGTAACGTCTATTGCTGTAATGCTCACCTGGCGACGGATGAGGTTCGGCAGAAGGAGAGCCAAAGGTATAAACCAAACAGCTACGGACCAGACAGCATAATATGAGGATTCGTGGTTGATACCTAGCAATTGTAATGAGAGAAAATACACTAGCGACGCGATCGGCAGGAGGCTCAACAAAGTGAGGCCGAGTGATCGAAGTAAAACGCCGCTCATCGTTCACAAGCTCTCTTCCGAAAGTTACCTTGGTCCTCGCATTGAGGTTTGCATCATCAGATTGACGCGGAAAAGCAGACCGCGCAAAAGGTTTCTTGCTCTTCGATAGAATAGTGGATCTACGATGCTCGCGAGCTCGGCAAGCGATGCTTGATTGATTGCAACCTGGTCCGGCATCGGCGGCGACGATTCCGGTAGCTCGTGATTTAGGCCTCGCCATAGCAATTTTGAACGTGACGTATGAGTTCCCGAGCTGTCGAGCCCATCATTCCGAACGAGGCTGATGGGAGGGTAGAGCACTAGCCCATCTCGGCGGAAAACCGACCAGTACCATCGAATTGCCCAACTATCTATGCGGCCCGCTTCTTGCCTTTGTAGCATGTCGTAATAGCCGAATAGCCCACCAAGGTCGAAGCGCGATCTAAGTGCGTAGTTGGAGCGCAAGGCATCGGTATCTCGGGCATCGGGATCAAAATCGTGCCACGATCGTTCCCATGTAGCCCAGCCCCAAGACGTCGTGATTGGCAAAAACCGTGCTGTTGAGTTCGGCGATGCGTTGCTTCGCGCAAACGCAAATCCGGAGATCTGCATAACGCGTGGATCATCTGCAAAGGTATCAAGGCCGGTATTCATATAGTCAAGAAATGCAGGTGAGACGGTCAGGTCGTCTTCGACAACAATGACGCGGCCGTATTGTTCGCACAAGCGAGTGACACCGGCGATGATCGAGCGGGCGAGGCCCTGGTTCTCGGTCGAGATGACGAGGGTCTTTCGTGGATGGTCGAAGGCTTCGACGATGGCGCGCACATCCGCAACCGCCTGCTCGTCGCGCGTGTCGCGAGGGCCGTCGCAGAAAATATACAAATCAATGTTTTCTATTCCCCTGCAGCGAGCGAGCGATGCTAGCGTAGCTCTCGTCTTGTCAGGTCGGCGAAAAACGAAAAGTGCAATCGGAGCAGCCATTTTGGAGTTGTTCCGTTCTCCCGAATTCAGGACTTACCCATCCATACTTCGGCCGCTTGCGACCATGTGTCAAGAAGTGCAGGCTGTTGGAGAAGATTTAAATGAAGTTCGCCGCGATCTCTTGCTCGAGGTCGTGGCACTTGAAGTTGCACTATGTAGTCTTCAATTGATGCGCGCGCTTCACGTTGATCCCCTAGCCGTCGCGCCGCATGATGATCATGGATCCGCCGGCAGCCTTGGTGTGCCGCGGTCTCTCGAATAGGTCGGCGCAGCCGGGCCTGACCGTGGTACCGAAGGCCCGTGATGAGTGCCGCGACAAGCGGGAACCGCGGGATGGGCCGCTTCTGATCGAGACTGCGAAGCGCCCCCCAACTCCAGGGCGTGTGCGCGAGATCGGCTCCTCCTCATCCGAGGGTCCTGCCTCCGTCGGCTGCAAGCCAGCTCGATCTGTGCGCTGCAACCGGGACTTCATCGATGGCCGAGGCCCTTGCCAAGGCTAGCTGAGCCGGAAAAAATCGCACTGAGGCTGGTCCAAGAACTCGGGGGCCCAGCGCATCCTAGATTGGCCCCGACCTCGGCGGGGACCTCCTGCGATCTCGGCAAGGAAGGTCCCCAACGATCCCATGAGCCCATCGATCAGGCGGACCGTTAGCGGCAATTATTCGCGGTAGACGATCCAAGCGAACCTCGTTATGACCCACACATAGACCTTGAGGGGCAGGTGGTGACTAGGAGTTGGTCGTGTCGCGAAGCCTGAGCGGAGAACTTGCCGAAGCTTTTGAGGCTGCAGTCGCCCGGCGGAATGCGTCACGGATACAGCGACTGGTCGCCGACCCCCTGCGCGCTGTGACGCCTGCTTTTCTACGGAGGCTCGGGCGCGTCAAGGAAGTTCCTGCCCAAACGTTCTGGGGCGAGACGATGCGGGTTGTGGTTCCCGAGCCGGTTTCGGCAATGATCTATCGCTTCGGTTATTACGATGAGAACGTTTGCCGTTTCTTGCTTGCAGCTCTGCACGAGGGCAACACGTTTGTGGACATTGGCGCTCACTTTGGTTTCTTTTCGAAACTTGCCGTGCGGCTCATTGGAGGGAGCGGGCATGTGGTCGCGTTCGAGCCCATGCCGCGGACACGCAGCCTGCTGAGCGCGAACCTTTCCGGCTCCATCGGAGCTGGTTGCGCAAGCGTCGTCGAGTACGCCGCTTTCGATGAGGAAAAAACGCTCGAGTTTCGCGACTACGGGGATGCGCATTCATCGTTCAACTCTGCATTCGTTGGACGCGGGCTCGAGCGAACCGGAATCCCTGTCGATGTTCGGGCGCGCCGCTTCGACGATATCTGGAACGAGCTGGGACATCAACGCATCGACGTCATGAAGATCGATGCGGAGAGCGCCGAGCTGAGGGTCTTGATCGGTGCCGAACAATCGCTTGCGAAATACAAGCCTGTCGTTATCGCAGAATTCGGCGATTTCGACCTTCCAAACGTTCCCGCTTCGCGATCCATCGTTGAATGGCTGCTTCCCCGCGGTTACGTCGCGTTTGAGGCATCAAGAAGTGGCCCCAGGCCACACCAGACCCAGGCCAGGTATGGTTATACCAATCTGATGTTTGTGCCGCGCGACAAGCTGGGCCTTATCGATGCGCGCGACAGTCACTAGGCAGGCGATAGCCTCCCTGGCCGATGTAGCTATCCAGGGCGTCGCACTCGCATTTCTGTACGGGTACCTCCTGCGTGCTCTCGGCTCGGATCAGGTCGGTCTTTGGGCAGTCGTTTTCAGCATCGCCGCGATTGGACGCGGCGCCGATCTCGGGCTGTCGAGGGGATTGATACGTTACCTTCCATTGCAGACCGATGACCCTCGGCGATCCCCGGATCTGGTCGATTCCGCGGTCGTGGGGACTCTCGTTCTACTTGCGCCGTTGGGCCTCGTCTCGGCCGCAGCATTGTGGTTCTTGATCCCGTTATCCGTCCAAGGTTCCTTGCATGAAGCGCAGGCGCTGGTCCCATGGGCGCTGGTGCTGCTTGCGGTCATGACGATGGGGCAGGTTTATTTGAATGCGCTTACGGCGGTTTTTCGTACCGACCAGCGATCCTATGCAAACATCACCGCGACCCTGGTCATGCTCTCAGCAACCGTATCCCTTGTGCCGGTCTACGGACTTCTCGGTGTCGCATCGGCGCAGATCATCCAACACGTTGTTTCGATCGCAGTTTCTGCCTTGCATCTGAAGCGCAGCCTTCCGGGATTTCGCTTCGTGCCGCGAAGAGCCGGGCGCAAGGACATGCGCCTGCTTTTCGCTTACGGATTGAAGTTGCATGTTGCAGGCCTTGCCATGTTGGTATTTGAGCCAGCTACCAGGATCATCTTGGCCAGGGTCGAAACGCTCGACGCCGTCGCCTACTACGATATGGCCTCTCGCTTGCTCCAGCAGGCGAGAAACCTGATCGTCATGGCAAATCAGGTCATGTCGCCCTACTTTGCCCGGCTTTCCGCGCTCTCTCGCGTAGAGCTTCTGGCTGCCTACCGCTCCGCCTTGTCCATGACGCTCTTCTTCTCGTTGCCGACGATGGCATTCCTTGTCGTGTCGGCTCCCCTGATCGCAATACTGTGGATAGGCAAGAGCAACGATTCTTTTGTCGTCTTCGTTGCGGTACTCAGCGTAGGTTGGACCATCAACATTTTGAGCGCGCCCTCCTACTTCCTGGCGACCGCCGCGGGATACCTGTCTCCCGTCATCGTTTCCCACCTGCTGATCTCCGTTGGCAGTTCCGTTCTTGCGTATGCATTCAGCCTGTTCGCGGGCGAGCGCGGAGTTGTTGTCGGCGTCACGTCCGGGCTCGTCGTCGGAAGCGTTTGGTGCATGCGAATGGTGCATGCCAAGAACCTTGGCGGGTCGGAACATCTGTGGCGGCCTTCGGATCTGCGCTTTGCAATTCTTTGCGTCGTTGCGCCGATAGCAAGCCTGACATTCTATTTCGCTATGCGCGCGTCGCTCGGCACATCGACAAGTGCGCTGGCGGGGTTGGCTGGCGGGACGCTCGTGATCGGATTGGCCGTCTTGACCAATCCCTCAACAAGGCTGATACGCGATAGTTTGCTGCCGTCGCTAAAGCGGCATGGCGGAACGAAGGCCGTTGACATATGAGCATGAAGCACCTCGCCACTGCATTTCTCGCCAAGTTTGATCTTCACATCGAACGCTTGTCCAAGCACCCGAAAGAAACGCTTCTCGGAATTTCGGGCGAAAACGTACGAAATGTGCTGGATATCGGAGCCAATACGGGACAGTTCGCGCGTGTGGCGCTCAACCGATTTCCCCGAGCGAAGATCTGGTGCTTCGAGCCGCTTCCCGCGGCATACAAGCTCTTGAAATGCGTGGAGCAGGACAGTGACGATCGCATGACCGCCCTGAACTTAGCGCTCGGGGCCAGGCCAGGTGTGGTGAACATGCACTTCCATAGCGAGCACTCGCCGTCGTCGTCGCTGATGCCGACGACTGGGATGTGTGAGGAGCTCTTTCCCCAAACTCGTGCTCAGACCAGCGTTCCCGTCGAAGTCAGGACGTTGGACAGCGTGTGCGCCGAATTCCCGACGCCACCGCTCGAAGATCTAGTGATCAAGATAGATGTTCAGGGTTATGAAGCCGAAGTCATTGCGGGAGGCAAGAAAACGATAGCGGCGGCGAAGGCGGTGATCGTCGAGATTTCCTTTGACGAGCTCTACAAGGGAGCTCCAACCTTTGAAGACCTGAGTAAACTTCTGGGTGAGACGGGACATCGTTTCGCCGGAGCCATAGAGCAATTCACTGCAGGGGACGGCCACGTCATCTTCATGGACGCACTGTTCAAGAAGCTCGGATAATCCTCGGCGACAGAAGGATGAGACACTGCCTTGGCGGCCAGCATTTCGTGATAGTCGTTGCCGTTTCGCGAAGCCGGCCGTATGACGCGACATGTCGGAAGGATACGCGTGTGATTGCGAGCCGCCTTTTGTCAGCGAAGGTCTTCTAGCCATGTGTGGGATTGCGGGTATCGTTCATTTCCGTGGCAACGCGATTGAGCAGGAGGCGATATCGCGCTTGACGAATCTCCTGGCCCATCGCGGCCCGAACGGCGCGGGGACCTGGTTCAGTGCCGATCGCGATGTCGCCATGGGGCATCGCCGGCTGGCGGTTATCGATCCGGGAGAGGGCGGCTACCAGCCGATGTTGTCGGCTGATCGTCGCCATGTGATTGTCTTCAATGGCGAAATCTACAATTTCCTCGAGCTTCGGCGCGAACTCGAGGAGCGGGGCGCGATCTTCCGCACTCAATCGGATACCGAGGTCATTCTTGCTGCGTGGCGGGAATGGCGGGAAGGGATGTTGTCGCGCTTCAACGGCATGTGGGCGCTAGCAATCTATGATACCGAAACAAGGGAACTGTTCCTCGCTCGCGACCGCTTCGGCATCAAGCCGCTGCTCTATGCGATGTCGCCGGAGCGCTTTGTTTTCGCATCGGAGCAGCGCGCCCTGGTGCGAAGCGGTCTGATCGGGACGTCGCTGGATGTCGACGTAGCGCGGCGGCTGTTGCTGGATGCCTTCGGAGTCGAAGGTAGCGAACGGACCCTCTGCCAGGACGTGCGCCGCTTGCAGAGCGGCCATTGCTTGTGGCTGCGTCACGGGCAGCTGGAGATCCGACGCTGGTGGCGCACCATCGATCACTTGCCGGAGGTCCCGAAAACCGAAGCCGAGCGCGTCGAACGTTTTCGCGAATTGTTCCAGGATGCCGTCGCGCTGAGGATGCGCAGCGACGTGCCAATCGGGACCTGCTTGTCGGGAGGGTTCGATTCGTCAGCCGTGATTTGCACCATGGCTTCGCACGAAAAGGCCGGGATGGGACCGCGCGACAGTACGTCATGGCGCCACGCCTTCGTCGCAACATTTCCGGGCGCATCGAACGATGAGCGGCCAATGGCCGAGGAGGCAGCCGCGTGGGCGGAAGTCAACCCGACCTATCTCGAGATCGGTCGGGCGGACGCTCTGACGGAGCTGGACCAGATCCTCGACGACAATGATGACGTCTATATCGGGCTCCCGAGTGCGATCTGGTTGATCTATCGTGAACTCAGACGTCAGAACGTGCCGGTGTCGATCGATGGCCACGGGGCCGATGAGTTGATGGGGGGCTATTTCCAAGGAGGGCAATTCGGCGCTTTCTGGATTAGAAATGCTCTTGCGGGAATTTCCTCGAATTCGGCGCTGACCAGGCGCGGCGTCGATCTGTTGAGGGCGCTAATGATCAAGCGTCGGGGGCAGTATTTCCTGCGCGGCGGACTGCGCCAGGTTCCCGGCCAGCTCAGTCTTGTGGGCGATGACGACGTGCTGCCGCGCGATTGGGGCTCGTTCAATCGCCGCCTCTATCGAATGTTTCACGGCACCGTATTGCCGACAATTTTGCGAAACTACGATCGCCTCTCGATGGCCCATGGCATCGAGGTACGGATGCCGTTCATGGACTGGCGCCTGGTGACCTACACGATGGCGTTGCCGGAGAGCAGCAAATCCTCCAGTGGTCTCACGAAAGTCATTGCGCGGCGGGCAATGGAAAACCAGATGCCGGAGTCCATCCGTATGGGACGCCGGAAGGTGGGGTTTAACTCGCCAATGCCGGAGTGGCTGAACGGGCCTCTTGCCGGCTGGACGGCCAGCCTACTCGATCAGAACGTTCCGGCATTCGCCGAGTTGGTGGACGAGCCTGCATTGCGCCGGGCGGTCGGCCGCTTGACAACATCGAAGGCCTGGGATTGGGAATCGGTCGGACGGGTTTGGCCGTATCTGAACATGAAATGGATGCTGGCGAGGCGCGCTTGACGAGCTACGTGGGCCCTTGGAGGCCGATCGACGTCGTCATCGTCGGCGGCTACTCGCGACACCATTCTGCGCGCGCTAGGACGTTGGAGCAAGTCGCGGCACTTTCCAATGCCTATGAAGTGGCGTTTCACCTGGATTCGTCGCGTCTGACCCGGTTGGCCGAATCCACACTCGGCCGCTTGCTCCCTGGCCTCGGGAAGCACAGGCGACCGCGGGCAGTTGCCATGATCGCCCGCCCGCCGGTATTCGGACGGCGCTTCTACGAGCTTCTCGGAGCTTCAAATTGCGCCCAACGGCGCGATTGACATGGCTGGAGCCGACCGCGGAAACATGCGGTGTTTCGAGGCGATGGGCTGCGGCGCCCTTCTGGTTTTGCACAATGGGAATTATCCGCCTGGCATGACTCCGGGCGTGACTATCGAGACCTATGGGTCAGCCGAGGTTGCGGCAGCAACAATTTCGCAGGCCCTGATGAACTGGCCTCGGTCGGCTGAGATCGCAGCGCGCGGCCGGAACGAATTGAACCGCTTCTACACAAAGACGCGCCAATGGCGTGACTTCGTCAACCTGGTGGAACGCATATAGCCAGATGTCGGTACAAACAAGGGGCGTGCGGACCCATGTCGCTGGTTCCGCTTGCATGATATTATATGATGCTGTTCAAGCAGGCGGGCGATAGGGAACGGGCACCTCATGCTCCTCTCGGCCATCGCCGCACAGGAGATCAACGGATGCACGTGGACGGTGCCTTATTCAAGGCGAAAGAGCTGCTGGACGCGACGCTGCTGCCGGTACATGCCTTGAGAGGCTGTCCGCCATGGAGCCTTGGATACTACACCCGGAAAAAGCGCGCTATCGTGGATGCAATCGACCAGAACGTGGTTCGTCCGAATGCCCCCCTTCCAGCGGGCTTCGGCATCGGGCTAGATGAGCGCGTGGTGGAATACCCATGGCTTTTTTCGTGCCTCAGAGCATCCGGTCAGCTCGGAAAGGTATTGGACGCGGGCTCGACCCTCAATCACGAGTACATTTTGAGCCGTGATCCTCTCGACAAGGCGGATTTGACCTTGATGACCCTGGCGCCGGAAAAGCGGTGCTACTGGCACATGGGCTACTCCTACGTTTTCGGAGACTTCCGCAAAAGTCCGTTTCAGGACGCGTTGTTCGACACGCTGATTTCTATCTCAACGCTCGAGCACGTTGGACTGGACAACACGTTGTTGTACACCAATGATCGTAGCAAGGCCGAAAGCGACCAGTTCGGGTTTTCAGCTGCAATGTCCGAATTCAGGCGCATCGTCCGGCCGGGTGGCCGCTGCTTCGTCACTGTTCCTTACGGACAGTATGAGGATTTCGGCTGGTTTCAGCTGTTCGATGCCCAAATGCTGGAGCGGCTTATCAATTCGTTCGGACCGTCAACTCATCAGGTCGAGTTCTTCAGCTACCGCCGGCAGGGCTGGGAAAGGGCGACGCAGGCGACCGTCGAGAACGCGACCGCATTCGATCCTCACAGCGGGAGGGGGCGAACAGAAGATAAGGCCGGGTGTGCGCGTGCAATCGCCTGCATCCAAATGACCAGATGAACCTCGATCTCCTGCTGCAGCGGCTATTAGGGCGACCCACTTGCGAGCTCGCCGCCGGCGCGCGCCTTCTGAGGACCGCGAGGATTCGGAACATCCGTCGCGATGCCAAATCTATCCGCATCGGCGAGCACAGCATCATCCGCGGCGAACTGCTGACGTTTGCTCACGGCGGACGAATCGAAATCGGCTCCTGGTGCTACGTCGGCGAAGGCGCGCGCATCTGGTCGGGCTGCTCGATATCGCTCGGTGATCGCGTGCTGATTGCACATGGAGCCAACCTGTTCGACAATCTTACGCATCCGATCAATCATCATGACAGGCATAAGCAGATCAGGGAGATCTTCACGAAAGGCCATCCTGCTGAAATCGATCTGGACGACCAGCCAATAGCGATCGGAGACGACACCTGGGTGGGGGCGGGCGCGTATATTCTTCGAGGCGTTCAGATCGGCGCGCGCGCTGTGATTGGTGCGGGCGCGGTCGTCACCAAGGATGTCGCGGCGGATACCATCGTCGCTGGCAATCCGGCTGTGATGGTAGGACGGGTGGACGAATCTTATGTGTAATCCGGCCGACCGCATCCATCTGACCTGCCACAAGGGTGCCCCATGAGCGTTTGGGTCACCGGCGGCAATGGCTTCATCGGGCGTCATCTCATCGCTCATCTCGCACGGGAGGGCGAAAGAGTGTATGGCATCGGTCACGGTGCTATCGACGAGACGGATCGACGGAAGCTTGGGCTGTCTGACTGGATTAATGGCGAGATCAGCGCGCCGAATCTGGACGGCCTTGTTGAGCGCGGGGGCGCTCCCGGCGCCATCTTCCATCTCGCCGGCGGTTCATCGGTCGCGCGTTCGATCGAGCAACCTTATGAAGACTTCTCTCGCACCGTCGGCGCGACGGCGAGCCTGCTGGAGTGGCTGCGCTATTCCGCGCGCGAGTGCCGGCTGGTCGTCGCCTCTAGCGCGGCGGTGTACGGTGCGCATCATGCTTGCGCGATTTCGGAGCAGGCCAGCACGCAGCCCATGTCGCCCTATGGTCATCACAAGCTGATTATGGAGCAGCTTTGCCGCAGCTACGCAGATTCCTTCGGTATCCGTGTGACCATTGTCCGCTTATTCTCGGTCTATGGTCCCTCGCTGCGCAAGCAGCTGTTGTGGGACCTCTGTGTGCGGCTTGGACAAGGTCAACGCGAGCTCATGCTCGGGGGCACCGGCAACGAGACGCGTGACTGGATCGATGTACGGGATGTCGTGCGGCTCCTTGCGAGGCTCCAGCACGGTGACAGTACGCCCCTGAAGGTGCTGAATGGCGGCAGCGGCATCCCGACCAGCGTCGCTGAGATCGCCCAAATCGTGACGAACGCCTGGGGTGGCAATATAGCGGTGCGGTTTTCGGGCATTGTCCGCGCTGGCGATCCCTTTAGCCTGGTCGCCGACGCCGGGCAACTTGCCGTCCTTCCGTTCAACTGGCGCATTCCGGTGCATGACGGCATCGCCCAATATGTAAGCTGGTTCAAGGGGCAGTCGCATTGAGCATCGCTCCCCCCATCCGGCTCGCCTTCACCTTGATTTCTCGCAACGCTTGGGCGGGCGGTTACAATTATCAGCTGAACCTGTTCCACGCCCTTGCAAAATACTGCCCGGGCGTGATTACGCCTGTGGTGTTCGCGGGCGAAGGTCACGATGCCAGCGAACTCGCGTCCATTCGACAGGTGCCGGCGACCGAGACCGTTTGCTCGGTGCGTTTCGATCGCTCTGCGATGATTTCGTTGCTGCCAACCATGTTCGCCCAGGATCGCGGTGCGATATCCAGCTTTCGCAGCCACAAAATCGATGCGATCTGGGAGAACGCCCGCTTCTTCGGATGGAAGTCTCCCTATCCGACCGTGGCCTGGATCCCGGACTTCCAGCATCGGCAGTTGCCACATTTGTTCTCAAACAAGGCGAGGCGCCGGCGTGAACTGGGTTTTCAGCTGCAGGTCCTGTCCGGCCGCACCATCATTCTGAGCAGCCGCAGCGCCGAGCGCGACTGCCTTTCCTACTATCCGAGCACCACGGGCCGAACCGCAGTCGTGAGGTTCGCCAGCGAGCCTTCGGCCGAACTGCTCAAGCTGGATCCGGTGCAGGTGCTCCAGAAGTATGATCTGCCGAGAACGTTTTTCTATGTCCCCAACCAGTTCTGGCGTCACAAGAATCACAGGATTGTCATAGACGCGCTTGCGCTGCTTGCGCAGCGAGGCGTCAATCCGGTTGTCGTTGTATCCGGCGGTGGTGATCCGAATGATCCGGGATATCTCGATCAAATAGTGCGTGAAGCGGCAGGCCGCGGCCTGGCGCAGCAGTTCCGCTACCTCGGCATGATTCCGCTCGCCGAAGTCTATGCCCTTCTGCGTGCCAGTGCCGCGCTGATCAATCCATCTCGCTTCGAGGGCTGGAGCACCACGGTTGAGGAAGCAAAGTCGTTCGGCGTGCCGATGATGCTGTCAGATATCGACGTGCACCGTGAGCAGGCTGGAGAGCGCGCACGATATTTTGGCACGGACGATGTTGCTGCGCTTGCGGCCCATTTGCAGGCTTTCGTGCGCCCCGCCTTTGTGGTGCGCGAGATGAACGAGCAGCTGAGCGAGCGGGTGCGGGAGTTCGCGGAGAGCTTCGCCTCGACGATCAAAAGGGTCGTTCGAACGCATCGATATTGAGCGGAATCTGCTGGAGCGCGCACCGCCATGAACCAACCGGTCGTCCTCGTCACCGGTGCAACCGGATTTATCGGACGCAATCTTGTCCCGTTGCTTGAGAGCCGCGGCTATCGCGTGCGCCGGGCGCTGCGTGCCGGCCGGACCGGAGAGAACGATGTCGTGGTCGGTTCGATTGAGTCGCCCCTCAGTTGGGATGCAGCACTCGCGGGAGTAGACGCGGTGGTCCATCTGGCTGCCCGCGTACACCACCCGAACGACGAGCGTGCGGCTGAGCTGTACGATGCGGTGAATGCGCAGGGTACGATGCAACTGGCCCAAGCCGCCGCGCGGGCAGGGGTGTCCACGTTCGTGTTTCTGAGCACAATCCTGGTCAACGGAAGCTCGACCGATGGACGAGGGCCATTCACGCCGGACGACGCCGTGGTGCCGCGCGGCGTTTATGGACGGTCCAAGGCGGCGGCTGAGGCCGCCCTGCAGAGCCTGGCGTCTCAATCCGAGATGCGAGTAGCTGTTGTGCGCCCGCCACTGGTCTATGGACGCGAAGCGCTTGGTAATTTCCGTCACCTCGTTGGCGCAATCAGACGGCGGATCCCGCTTCCGCTTGGTCTGGTCGATAACAAGCGGGCGTTCATCAGCGTGCAGAATCTTGCGTCCTTTGTCGTACATTTGATCGCCCTTCCGATGGCCCCTCCTTACCGCATTTTCCTGGTCGCGGACGACGAGCAGATTTCGACGACTGCTTTCGTTCGCCGGATCGGACAGGCGATGAACCGGACCCCTATCCTGGTGCCGGTGCCTTCGGGGGTCCTGACGCTCGCCCTCCAAGCTATAAGGCCGGAGCTGCGCCATAGCTTGGTAGGATCCATGGAGATTGACCCTTCCGCCGCGCTGTCGACCGGCTGGACGCCGCCGCTCAGCATGACGCAGGGATTACGTCTGGCTGTGGGCACCTCTTCCTAAGCACCTCATCGGCGAGCTCGGCAACTACTCCATCGACACCGGCGTAATATGGCCGTGCGTTGCTCATCTTTGCTCTGCCAGAACAGGGTTCCGCAACAATTCGCCGATCAGGCCGGCATAGGCGTTCATCGCGGCGGTCCGGTCGAACTTTGCAGCCGCCTTCACCGCGCGCCCCGCCATGGCTCCCTCGTCGGAACGGGATGCCGCACGGATCGCGTCGGCCAGCTGATCGGCGCGGCCGGGCGTCACCACCCAGCCGAGCCCGTTCTCCACCACCGTCAACGCGGCCTCGGCCTCCGGCTCGGACACCAGCGCCACGGGACGGCCAACCGCCAGCAGATTATAGAACCGGCTCGGCACCGACACCCCCGCAACGTCCTTCCGGTATGGAATGATCCAGAGATTGGCCGCCGCCAGGAATGCTTCGAGCTCGGCATCCTCGACCCGCGCCACGAAGGTGACATTGGTGAGCTTCGCCTCAGCCTGCAACTGCTTCAACTGCTCGAAGCCGATGCCCCAGCCGGAAAGCAGAAAATGAATCTCCGTCTGATCCTTCAAGAGGCGCGCCGCTTCGAACACGATCTCCGGATCATGGGTGAAGCCGAGATTGCCCGACAGGCCGACGACGAAGCGCGCCGACAGTGCCTTGCGGAACGGATTCTCCGGTGTGATCGGGCGGGCGCCGGGCACCAGCGTCGCCCAGTTCGGGATGAAGCGGATCTTGTTCCGCGTCATTCCGGAATAGCTCAGCAGCGGCCGCTCCGCATCGCGACCGATGGTGATGACCACATTGAGCGCGCGGAACATCAGGCCGTTGGCGGCCCGCATCGTTCGCGTCACGAACGAGCCGGGCTTCAGCAGGCCCGCCATCACCAAGACGTCCGGAAAGAGGTCGTGCATGATCAGCGCCGAGCGCGCGCCCCTGAGCCTGGCTGCCGCGGCCACCGCGTAGGGCAGCATGAACGGCGCGGTGACCGTGAGCACGACGTCCCCTCGCCTCAGCTGCCGTATCAATGCGAAGAACGTGCGCGCCGCGAACATGAGCTCCGACACCGCACGCCGCACCAGCGCCGCCTTGCCTGCCATGTGGTTCTTGATTGCGACGACGCGCGGCCTGCCGGGACTGGTCTGCGAAGCCGACAATGCGCCCGGCCAGCCCGAGAGCACGACGACCTCGTGCTCGGCGGCGAGACGGCAGGCAATCTCAGCCATGATTACGGCCGTCGTGCTGGTGTCCGGCGGATAATGCTGGCTCGCTACGATGATCTTGCCTCGAGGCTGCATGGTCAGGCCGCGGTCGACCCGAATTGCGGGACCGCATCCTTCAGGATGGCCCTGATGGTCGCGCGATCCTCGCGCGCGACGGCCTGCTCGAGCGCCGCGATCCATTTGCGCACCGTCAGCATCGGCGGCTCCTTCGGCTGCGCGGCCATAATGCCCGCCACGCCGATCTCGCGGGTCGGCTCCTCCGAGGCGAACAGGATTTCATGCAGCCGCTCGCCCGGCCGCATGCCGGTGAACACGATCTCGATGTCGTAGCCGGGTTGCAGGCCGGAGAGGCGGATCATACGCTCGGCGAGATCGACGATCTTGACCGGCTGGCCCATGTTGAGCACGTAGACCGAGACGTCGGGACGCGGCGTTCCGAGCGCGTGGGTGGCCGCGGTGATGACGAGATCACAGGCTTCGCGGATGGTCATGAAGTAACGGACCATATCGGGATGCGTCACCGTCACCGGGCCGCCGGCCTCGATCTGCGCCTTGAATTTCGGCACCACCGAGCCGTTCGAGGCCAGCACGTTACCAAACCGGACCGAGATCAGCCGCATCGGCGACTTGGCGGCGCGCGCCGCCGCCGCGAGGTCGTGATCCAGCGACTGGCAGTACATCTCGGCAAACCGTTTGGTCAGGCCGAGCATCGACACCGGCTCGATCGCCTTGTCGGTCGAGATCATCACCATGGCTTCCGCGCCGGCGGCAACGGCGGCATCCGCCACATTGATGGAGCCGAAAATGTTGGTCTTGACGCCCTCGCTCCAGTCGCGCTCGAGGATCGGCACGTGCTTGAGCGCAGCGGCGTGGAACACGATGTCCGGTCTGTACTCGGTCATCAGGCGCATGATGCGCTCGCGGTCGCGAATGTCGGCAATCCGCCCTTCAACCTCGGCTGCCTTGCAGGTGAGAGCTTCGGTGATCGCGTAGAGCGCCGGTTCGGAATTTTCCACGATCAGCAGACGCGCGGCGCCGAAGGCGACGACGCGCTCGCAGATCTCCGAACCGATCGAGCCGCCGCCGCCGGTGACGATCACCGCCTTGCCCCTGATCAGGGCTTCGAGCCGCGCATAGTCGATGTTCTCGCTCGGCCGCAGCAGGAGGTCCTCGACCGCGATGGCCATGAGTCGCGGCGTATCGCCGCTCTCGAGCGAAGGCATCCGGTTGACGATCACGCCGAGCTTGCGCGCCCGCATCAGGATCGATTCCGGATGCGCCTCCGGCTCGAACGCCGACGGTGTCATGATGATGCGGATGATCGGCTTGTTGCGCTTGGCGAAGTCCGCGATGACGTCCTCGACATCGTCGAGGCCGCCCAGCACCGGCACGTTGCGGATGAACTGGCCCCGGTCCGCAAGCGACGGCGACAATACGCCGACCGGCCAGATGCGCTTGATCGCCCCGCTTTCGATGCCGCGCAACAGCATCTCCGCATCCGCGGCCCGGCCGATCAGCAGTGTCGGGGCGGCTTCATCGGTCCTCGCATGCCGCCGCACCCGCGTATAACGGAAGTAACGATAGGTCATGCGCAGCGCGCTGAGGAAGGAGACCTCGAGGAACCAGTAGAGGACGATCGTCATCTTGCCGAGGAAAAAGGCGCCGCGGACGTTGGGGGCGACGAAGATGTAGTCGAGCACGAGCAGGGCAACCGTCAGCACGGTCGCGACCCGGATGATGTTCAGCGCGTCAGGCAGCGAGATGAAGCGCCATTTCGTCGTGGTCAGGTTGGAGATGAAGAACACGACCACGCTGAAGGCAAGAAAATAGGGGAGGATCTGGAACAGCAGCGGCAAGCGGGAGTAAAAGCCGGGGCCACCCTCGAATCGCACATAGAAGGCCGCAAAAAGCGCCGCCGCGGTCGCCAGCAGGTCGTGGAGCGCAATCAGGAAATTGCGCGAGGTGAGATGCGAAAGACGCGTCATTAGCTCACTGGTCTCGGACTTCGGATCTACCGGTGCTACGGCTCTTGCCTAAGAGAATGACCTCCATGTGAAATCCCACGTTCCATCAGCGATCGCAAGGTTCGAAAGGGCTAAATCGCATCTGACGATCGCCTAAGACCGAGATTGCCAGTGAAGCTGCCTCCGCAATTGACCAATCTGAGCAGGTTCCTTAAGGACAATTTATTGAACGCCATGAGACCTTGTGCTACCTTGCGTCAATGCCTTCTCGGGATCGGCCAGGCCTTGGCCAAAGCGGCAGCAACCGCACCGATACGCTGACTGGACTGATGCATGAGCGACCTCCATCGGCAGGGTTTCAAAGCCGATAGCGCCCGCCTTTGGACAACTATGGTTTGGCGGCGGCGGCTCGCTCTACTGTAGCTTTCAACGCGTCCACGTCGGCTCGAATTGCTCTTGTTTCCGCGACGTTGGCCGGGATTTCTTCCGTCGCTTTTTCTACCTTGGTCATGCGAAGATTCAATTCGGCCAATCCCCTGTAGATCAGGTCCAGATACATTGTTTCGCTCTTCTTGGCCTCAGCTAATTCCTTGGCCAAGAAGTCAAATCGTTCGGTTGATGGTTGCTGGATCTGCTTAAAATATGCTTCTTCGGTCCGCCATATCGCGAGCCTCTGCATTTCTAGGAGGCCCATGAAGACGAGGTTTGCCGCAAGCAACGTCACCAAAATTACCCGCCAGTTTTCCTTGAACATCCGATTCCCTCCGATACAAGAGCACTTATCACCAAGGGCAGGTTGACGGACTCGCAGACGTTTGATTACCCACAAAATCAAAGGCCGCCGGTTCACGCTGGCGGGGCTCTTTCCGCAATCGCCCACATTCTAACTACAGTCTGAGGATCGATTCAGGCTCCCTTGATGGGCATGGAGATCTAGGCGACGGCACGGTTATAGCGGCTCGCACTGGTTGGGTTCTACCCTTCTCGACAGCTTTACGGGTCTTCCGGTCTATCTCCATACCAACTCGTTTATTCTCGCACCAACCCTCCAATCACGGTGATCGCATCGTGTATTCCGATTTGCGGGAGCGGCGCTCCCGGCATCCTTCCCGATCCCCGCACCTGCTCTCGCTAGCGGTACATTTGCCGCTATGCTAAGGGCTGCAGCTTCAGGGCGAAAGCGATCGATTGAAATGTGCGGAATTGCCGGTATCGTAAATTTCGATGGTGAACCCATTGCCCGTCAGTCCATCATTCAAATGACTGAAACCCTGGCACACAGGGGCCCGGATAGCTCCGGGATCTGGGTCGAGGACCATGTCGGTCTTGGACATCGCAGGCTCGCGATCCGGGACCTGTCGCCCGCCGGCGCCCAACCAATGATTGATCCCGGTGCGAAGATCGCGGTCTCCTACAATGGCGAACTCTACAACGACGTTGAACTTCGGCGAGCGCTCGGCCACACAGCGGGTGCCAGGTTCCACACCAGCTGCGATACCGAAGTCATCGCTCCCAGTTATCGTCTCTGGGGCAAAAACGCGTTCCTGAAATTCGAGGGCATGTACGCGATTGCGCTTTGGGATCAGGAGAACGAGCGGCTCATTCTGGCGAGAGATCCGATCGGGATCAAACCCCTTTATTTTTCCTTCGTTGGGCGGTCGTTGCGGTTTGCAAGCGAGATCAAAGCTCTGCTGGCGCTGCAAGATCAGCCGCGGCAACTTTCACCGCAAAGCCTGCATAGGTTCTTTGCGCAGGGCTATCCCGGACCGTCGCGCAGCCTGATCGACGGGATCGAGCCGCTGCCGCCCGGCAGCACGCTCGTCGCGGACCGGAACGGTTGGCGCGTCGAACATTTCTGGCAACCCAAGCGGCTCACCAAGATCGTGAGCTTCGAAGAAGCCCTTTCCGGTTTCGACCAGCTCTGGCCCGAGGTGGTTGATGATCAGCTCATCAGCGACGTGCCGGTCGCTCTTTTGTTGAGCGGCGGAATAGACAGCGCGCTGATCGCCACCGCGCTGCCTGGTCGCTCGGACCTGTCGGCCTATACCGCCAGTTTCGGCGAAACCGCCTTCGACGAAAGTGGACTCGCCGCGGTCACCGCTAGACACACCAATCTACGCCAGCGTTTTGTTTCGATCGATACCGAGGAAGATATCGAGGTTCGCTTTCTGGACGTTGTCGCCAAGGTTGATGGCCAGCTGGCCGATTCGAGCGCTTTGGCATTTTATTCGCTTTGCCAGAAGGCCGGCCGGGAAGTCCGCGTCCTGCTGACCGGTGATGGCGCCGACGAGTTCTTCGCCGGCTATGAAACCTATCGCGCCACCCGCCTTGCAACGGCCGTGGGGCCTTTGTTTCCGAAATTCGCGATGCGACATCTTTCAGACGCGCTGTTTGCGAAAGCGGCGGCGAGCCAGGCCAAGGTGGGAGCCGCGGAAAAATTCGCGCGATTGCTCGCCGGCATGGCGAACGGCGGCGCGCGGCCACACCCGCAATGGCGGCGATATCTATTTCCCGAACAGATCCATACCCTCTATGGCGCCGGGATGAAGGACATCGATCGCGAGGCTGACGCCCTCGACGAATATGCCGCGGCACTCGGCACCGAAGGCTCCGCGGCGGACCGGGCCCTGGAGGCGGATCAGCGTTACTATCTTCCCGGCGACATGCTGATGAAGACCGATTCGATGAGCATGGCGCACGGCGTTGAGGTGCGGGTGCCGTTCCTCGACCGGCGCATCATGGAATTCGCTAATGGCCTCGACGTGGCGGTGATCAGCCCGCTTCGCGGTCCGGACAAGCGCATTCTGCGCGCCTATCTCGAGAGACACGGTCTGCCAAAGAACCTGACACAGGGGACTAAAAAGGGCTTCAATATTCCGGTGGCAAGCTATCTGCGCCATGGCCTAAGGTCGCTTGGAGAAAGGCTGCTGGACAGGGAGGCTGATTGTCTGGCGCCCTTCCTGCAGCCGGATGCCGTGCGGCGGCTCTGGCGAGAGCACGTTGACGGAAATTCCCGTTATAGTTACACCCTCTGGACCTTGCTGACCTTGGCGACGTGGCGAACAACGGCCAATGTCTAGCAGTGCTTTCCGAGCCTAATTTAGGAAACAATTTTGGGACCGTTCGAAGACGTTTCAGTCATCATTCCGGCGTTCAATGAAGCGGGCGGGATTGGTCCGACTCTGGAGCAGCTTTCGCTTGCAGTGCCGGGCGCCGAAATCATCGTCGTCGATGATGGCTCGACCGACAGCACCGCCGAGGTTGTCGAAAAATATCCGAACGTGACCCTGATGCGGCATGGCTTCAACCGAGGATACGGAGCGGCGCTGAAAACCGGCATGGCCCACGCCAGCCGTCCGCTGGTCGCCTGGTTCGACGCCGATAACGAGCATCGCGTCAGCGATCTGGTTTCGATGATAGGTGCCATTCGCCATGGCGGTCTGGCGGCGGTAATCGGCCAGCGAATATCGGGCGGCGCCTCCGCGATCCGCGGCGTCGGCAAGGCGGTGATCCTGATGCTCGCCCGGTCGCTCGGGTTCCGCGGCGGTCGTGACATGAACTGCGGGCTTCGCGTGTTCCGCACTGAGGTGATCTGTCGATATTTGCCGTTGCTTCCGAATGGTTACAGCGCGTCGATGACGAGCCTGCTGGTGATGCTCGAGCGGGGTTATCCCATCGGATACCATCCCGTGGAGCTCGCCGCCCGCATCGGAACCAGCAAGGTCACCCTCCGCGCGGGTTTTGCCAGTCTGCTGCTGGTGATGCGGGTGATCATGATGTTCGCCCCGATGCGGATTTTCCTGCCCTTCGCATTGGCAATGTTCAGCATCGGCGCGGTCTACGGCGCGACCCTGGCAATCCTGCACGGCGAAGGGTTTCCCACGTTCGGCATCTTCCTGATGCTCGCCGGCCTTCTCGTCGGCATGCTGGGGCTGATCGCCGACCAGCTCAGCCAGATGCGCCTCGTCCAATACGAGACCATCACACCCTATCGCGCGCTGCCGCTTGCAAAGGACCGCGAAGCGAAATTACCGCCGGGACTGTCTTGAGAAGCCATGTCTTGAAGGTCGGCCGATTCGCCGCGCCGCTGCTATTGACCTCGTTGCTGCTCTGGCTGGTGTCATACGCGGTCGATTCGAGCCAGGTGTTGCGGCAATTGTCGGCGATGCGGCCGGGCTTCTTCGTCGCCGCCGTGATGCTGATGTTGCTGAGCATCGCAGTCGCAACCCTGCGCTATCAGTCGGTGCTCCAAACCCTTTGTCCTGACGGTCCGGTGCATTACTTCCCGTTGCTCAAGCTCAACCTCCTGACGCTCTTCAGCGCGCATTTTGTCCCCTTCGGCGCGCTGGCGGATGCCATGCGCGCGCTGGTTTCGCGCAAGCTCCTGAAAATGCCGGTCGGCAAGGCGGTGGAGGGCGTGATCGCAGATCGCGCGCTGGCGGTGGCCGGATTTGCGCTTTTTGGACTGCTGTTGCTTCCGCTGCAGATCTCGATGCACTGGCCCTGGCGGATCGTCATGGCTCAGGTCGCGACCTTTGGCGGGCTGCTCGTGCTCCTCGGAGTCGCTGCCTGCGGCTTGACCTTGCACGTGCGGTTCCTCAAGTCCGCAGCAGAAGCCGCGCGACGGTTTTTGGGACATATCGCGACGTGCCATAGCCTCGGCTGGCAGCTTGGCCTCGCGGCCGTCAGCACCGGCCTGTTCGCAGCGATGCTGGTGCTGCTAGGGCTCGGGCTCGGCTTGCGCATTCCGCTCTGGGTCGCGTTCACGACGACGCCGGCCATCTATCTTTCGCAGGTTGTTCCGATCTTCTATGCTGGATTTGGCCCGCGCGAGATTGCGTTCGCCGCTTTGCTCGTGCCTAGTGGCGTTCTGGTCGACTCGGATGCGGTCGCCCTCAGCTTGAGCATAGGTCTTTGCAATCTCGCGGCCAGTGTCTCAGGAGTGATTTTCGCCTGGCCGCTGCTGCAGGCATTGCGAGGGAAGGCGATCGCGCCGGCGGTGAAATGATCGCCCGGTTGCTTCCCCTGATAGCGAAAGGGACACGGGTTCAGCCATGAATCCCAATGCGACGACACATGATGGAACTCTCCCGCCCAACTGGGCGCTCGCCCCGCGTAAGAGCCTGCTGCAGTCTGCCTGGGACCTAGCCGGTGCCCCCCTGCGGATGGTGCTGTTGCCGGATTCACAGAACGAACGGCTGCACCTGACATCGCTACGGGCCGAGCGCTATGCCGCCGTGTTGCCGCAGCTCAGGGGACGGGTTCTCGACATCGGCGCCGGCGACAATGCGCTGATACGTCTCTACCGACAAAGGCTGCTCTGCTCAGGCAAGGACGACGCCGGCGCGGACGACAGCGTCGGCGTCGATGTCGTCGACTGGGGCGGGGATACGCTAAAGATCGCATCCTCGGACAATCTTCCGTTCGAAGCGGAAAGCTTCGATACGGTCGCCTTTGTCGCATGCCTCAATCATATCCCTGAGCGGATCGGTGCTCTGAAGGAAGCGCATCGTGTGCTCAAGCCCGGCGGTTTGCTGGTAGCGACGATGATCGGGCGGCTGATCGGCGATGTTGGCCATGCCATCTGGTGGTACAGCGAAGACAAGCACCGCGACGTTGCCGAAGGCGAGGTCATGGGAATAGACAAGACCGAGATGCTACGGCTTCTTGAGCAAGCCGGCTTCAGGCAGGTTTCGGTAAAGCGGTTTGTCTATGGAATGAACTATCTCTATCTGGCTACGCGCACCTGATCCAGAAAGCACGGCGCGCGCCGGAAGCGGGAAACGGGCAATGACATCCTCGCATTCAGCAAAATCCAAGCCGGACGTCGGTCAGCGGACGATTGCCGATTTCGGCGATCAATGGACCCGTTACACCGACAATTCCGGCTATTATGGCTCGCTCGGACTCTTTGCCGATATCTGCGAGCCGCTACTGAGCCTCGACAATGTGCGCGGACGCACTGTTGCGGATATCGGATCCGGTACTGGCCGAATAGTAAATATGCTGCTGGATGCCGGCGCCGCGCACGTGACCGCACTTGAGCCCTCGGAATCCTTCGCTGTTGTCGCTGCCAACACCGCGGATCGCGCCAGCCGGGTCGAGGTGATACGCTGCGACGGGACGGCCATTCCGCAGGATCGTGATTTCGACCTCGTAGTATCGATCGGCGTGCTGCATCACGTCGAGGATCCCGCACCGATCGTCAAGGCGGCGAGATGCGCGCTAAGACCGGGAGGCGTGATTTTCATTTGGCTCTACGGTCGGGAAGGCAATGGCATATACTTGGCGCTGTTCGAGCCCTTGCGAGCCGTCACCAAGCGAATGCCGCATCGCCTGCTAGCCATTCTGTGCCACGTCTTTGACTTCATTGCGATGTCGTACACCGCGGCTTCGAGAATCTTGCCGCTTCCGATGCGCCAATATATGCAAAAGGTCTATCGCCGGCTGCCTCCGGATAAGCGACGCCTAGTGATCTATGACCAGCTCAATCCAGCATACGCCAAGTATTATAGCGAAGACGAGGCGCGGAGCCTGTTGGAGAACAACGGCTTCACGAACGTTCGTACCCATCACCGGCACGGCTACAGCTGGAGTGTGACCGGGGTCCGATGAAAACTCCTGGCGGGCCCTCGCAACCTGGTTAGGCGGACTGGTCGGGCTTGTAGTAGCTTAAATACCAATCGACGAATTTCCCGACTCCCTCTTCAATCGAGGTCTTCGGTTGAAATCCAACGGCATCAACGAGACTATCAACGTCGGCATATGTGCTGGCTACGTCGCCCGGCTGCATCGGAAGAAATCGTTTAATGGCCTTCCTGCCGATTTTCGCCTCGATACACTCGATAAATGAAGTCAGCTTAATCGGATTTCTGTTTCCAATATTGTAAATTCGGTAGGGCGCCGATGAAGTTGCCGGATCGGGCGCCTCGTAATTTCGGACCGCGCTGGGCGTTGCAATCTTGTCTGCAACCCGAACGACGCCTTCGACAATATCATCAATATAGGTGAAGTCTCGCTCATGCTGCCCATTGTTGAATACGTCGATGGGCGTTCCGGAAATAATACTGCGCGTAAAAAGAAACAGAGCCATATCCGGCCGACCCCAAGGACCGTACACGGTGAAGAATCGCAATCCGCTTACAGGCAGATTGTATAAATGGGCATACGAGTGCGCCATTAGCTCATTGGATTTTTTGGTCGCCGCGTAGAGACTGAGAGGATGATCAACGTTATGACTGACGGAAAACGGCATCTTGGTATTTGCGCCATATACGGACGAAGACGACGCAAAGACGAGATGCTTGACGCCGCTGTGGCGACAGCCCTCCAATATGTTCAAGAAGCCTATGATATTTGAGTTGATGTAAGCATGTGGCGCTTCCAGAGAATAGCGCACGCCAGCCTGGGCCGCCAAATGGATGACCTTCTCCGGCTTGAACTTTGAAAACAAGCCCGAAACGGCGGCGCAATCTTCGAGATTCGCTTCTACAAAGTGAAAATTCCGAAAGGTAGAAAGCCGGCTTAGTCTGGCTCTTTTCAAATTCACATCATAATAATCGCAAACATTATCGATCGTAACGACGTCGTGACCTGCCTCCAACAGACGGTGGGCGGTGTGATATCCAATGAAACCAGCTGCGCCGGTTATCAGCGTCGGCATCTTTGACTTCACGAACTCAGGGTTCGTGCCCTCGATATTGTGTTGGCTTCCAAAGCCGGCCCCGAGCGTAACTTTGCTTTGGGTCGCCCTGAACGTTCATCCAAGAGCCAGTTAGCGTCCTTCAGTGTTGTACGCCAAATGGCGCGGGTGGAGCAACGGACGATCGGCGGCCTGTGCGCGCTGTTCCAGTCATGCCCGAAGGCTCCAGCGAGCGAGCGCCTTCAGTCGGAATTGGACTATTTCCGCAATTCCACCCCCTTCCTGGCGAATGAAAAGTTCCTCTTAACGATCGCGGAGATCTGAAGAAGAACCGGCGTTGGAGGCAGAGGCAAAAGGGCAACGCAAGTTGCTATGGAAAAAAGGAACGTCCCGAGCAAAGCGTAACTATAGCGGACGTCCGCGAACAACGAGCTTCCCGTGATGTAGATATTGATCAGGGGTATCCCGAGAAATATCGAGCCAAGCAAAACGTCCTTTCTCAGGAGAACCGCCGATGCCGCTAATGAAAGAAGAAAGAAGAGGTCAAGCGGAATATAGGCGACCAACCCCATGATAGAATGAAGGTAAGTCGGCTGGCTTCTGAAGTATGGTTTCATCGATGCAGCAAACAGCCGATGAAGTTCGGACTTGCCATCCTTCTCAAAGAACTCGGCGATTTGACTGTCGAAGGCGCCAACGTTTGGCCGAACCCAGGACAGGTAAAGATAGTGATTGCGTTCATGCGCAAAGAGCTTCCTGCCATTGAAGCCGCGGAAAATCTCATAGTCGGCTGGAAGAGCTAAAAGATAAAAATTGAAACCGCTCGAAGAAAGACCGTAGCCGATCGAGTTCAGTCGAGGTCGATAGCCGTCGGCAATCAGCGCCCGGCCCATGTCCTCGATTTTGCCGATGGCTTCTGTGTTGGAGGCACCGGCATCAACCCAGGAGCGCATGACGGTCGTAACGTCGCCAAACGAAGCTCCCTCCTTGAGCAGCCTTTCCGCACTGATCGAGGGTGGCAACTGGTAGCTTCTAAATCTCTCAGTCAATTCCGGGCTCGGATTGGGATTTGCATACAGCCCCGCCCACAATTTGCTCGGACCCAATCGGGGAAAAATGAACTCGCCTCCATCAAGTGCTCTGATGGACGGGAAAAGCAAAATGCCGAAGATGAAAGCCAAGCTGAATGCCGCAAGATTCCCGGAGAGCAGCCGGCCTTGCCGAATAAGCGTCGCGCAAGCAATGCCAAGACAGAATATTGCTACGGTGCTTCTCAATTGAGTTGCGAAGAAGATGCAAATGCAAATGAGAACCGAAGCTCGAGCGCTCATGCTTCGGCTATTGATCGCACCGACCAATGTTCCCAAGGATATCAGCAAAAACGACGAAGATAGCGACTCCGTCAAAAGCGCATTATGCATCGATTGGTAGAATGGAATGAGACAAAGCGCCACCGCCGCAACCGCAAACCATCTTGACGGCCAGGTAGAGTAAAAGGATCGGGTGCAATAGACGAGTGCAGAAGCGGCAATTGCATGTTGTCCGACCGCAAGGCAAGGCCAGATCAGCTTGACTGGCAACAACGCCAAGGCGTTCCAAAGCAACGGCAAGCCCAATGGAACGTAATTGTGCCACCAAAGGGGCTCTCCCGTGATGATGCCGACGCCACGCTGTGAGGTTAAGAGCGCATCAGATATATTGATGTAGCTTGATGCATCCGCCCATATGACCGCACCCTGCAACCAAAAGAAGAGGGTGTGGAGAAGCACTATCAAAAAAATGAAAGATCGCTTCTCCGGGCTCAAAAAATTCAGGCTCTGCTCTCCCAGAGAGAAAGAAACAGGCGCGCAGTTTTTTCCAAGTCGCCCCAACTGCATTAGACGTTCAATGGCCCTATCAGACTGCACAGACATTCAACCAGTTCATCCGTCAAAGGCGGGAGAGATGGACTCCGCTAGGCACATCACTCCGCGGCAACATGCCCTTTAAATCGAAAACAATGCCTTGATCGGCCAGCTTGAGCAGGCCGGAGACGCGAGGCCATCCATACTCACTGAAGATCTTGTGCGGGACAGCAATGATCACTGCATCGGCCGGGGCAAGATCATCAAACTCAAAAAGACTCAAGCCGTATTCCTTCATTGCCTCGAGCCGATCTACAACGGGGTCATGCACCTGGACGTTGATCCCGTATTTTTCGAGCTCTTTCACCGTATCTCCAACGCGACTGTTTCGTATGTCAGGTACGTTCTCTTTGAATGCCAATCCCAAGATCGTCACTGTCAGCGGCTGCCCAAGTTTCTTCATCATCATCACACGAGCGCATTCGTCAGCTACGGACTTGCTCATGGAATCGTTTACGCGGCGCCCTGCAAGTATGACTTCCGGGTGGTAGCCGATCTGCTCTGCCATATGAGTCAGGTAGTATGGATCGACGCCGATACAGTGGCCGCCTACCAGGCCTGGTGAGAAAGGCAAGAAATTCCATTTTGTTTTTGCAGCCGCCAGCACATCACCTGTGTCGATACCAAGGCGTTTAAAGATCAGCGACAGCTCGTTGATCAACGCGATGTTCAAGTCGCGCTGTGTGTTCTCGATTACCTTTGCCGCTTCGGCGGTCATTATGTTCGGCGCTTTATGGATAGGTGCCTTAATCACCGCGCCATAGACCCGCGTCATTGTTTCCAGCGTCTTTTGATTTTGACCGGCAACTATCTTGGCGATGTTTTCAAAGCGATGCTCTTTATCGCCAGGATTTATCCGCTCAGGCGAGTAGCCAAGAAAAAAATCTCTACCTGCTACCAACCCGGATGCTTTCTCCAGATAGGGCGCACATTCATTCTCCGTGACACCAGGATACACAGTTGACTCATAAACAACGATATCGCCCCGGGAAAGCACCGAGCCGACGAACTCCGAAGCGCTAAACAACATGCTAAGATCAGGTCGCTTGGCGTGATCCAGGGGAGTCGGAACAGTCACGATGAAAAAGTTTACCGCAGCTAGACTCCGAACGTTGTTCGAATAAACCACATTGGCTTCTTTGAGATCGCTTGACTCAACTTCTCTGGTCCGGTCGTAACCTCCGACGAGCTCATCTATGCGTTGCGGGTTTATGTCGAAGCCTACAGTTTGAAATCCAGCGCGTGCGAACGCAACAGCAATCGGTAACCCAACGTAGCCGAGTCCAACGACGCCAATCCTAATTTCATCACGCACTTCTGTTTCCTTCTATAGCTGTCGTGCACCTTAGAAAAATATGCCAACTTGACCGAGGTCGGACTGAGCAACGCAATTGCTGTTCCTGCGACTTACAGGAAATTCTTGGGGCCGCTCAATTCGAATTGCTGAGTTATTTTGGTTTCGGTTTGCCTGGTGCCTCCGTGGTTTATTGCCCGTAGTTTGGACGTCACGCAAGAGGAGGACACCATGACGGGAAGCGACGGTGCTTGAAATGCTTGAGCGATGGATATCTTGCCAAACCTTATAGCGTCGGCAATTTTCACTCCTTTCAGCAGATTACCGCCAGGAGAATCCAGTCTCACGTTGGCAACGAATGTTCTGGCATCGTTTGCCTGGCGAACCGACTGCGAAAACCTACTCCGTATCGCCGGGAACAATTTCTCCTGTCCTCCACATGGTCTCTTGACCGGATTTGTCCACGCCGACGTTGATCTCAACAGATTCAGCATTGCTCGAAAGCGTTGCGATCAACAGCAGTATGCAAGCGACTGAGGCCGTCGCCCGCGAGATGATCATCGTATACCCCCAATGAGGGACATTGTTCAGCAACCTGGAAGCGTGCACAAGTGCTTCCAAAAGGGAATAGATTCTTGGGCCAAATCGGCAGCGATTCCCGTCGGACGCCGGCTGGGTCTGAGCTATAGCCGCTCAATAGGCGGGACTTGGTCGTTGGCACCGGCAACAAGCTGCCCGCTGGGCCTCTGCGCTGGCCATGTTGTGCTGTAACGATCGGTCGAGTCCGGATTCTTCCACCGTCCAGTCCGGGTAAGTCCACACGTGTCGAGTCCACCATAGCGATGCATCCCGCGCCGTACGTGTGGCAGATGATGTGGAAGCCGCGCATGCGGCGGCAGCACTACCTTGGCGCGGTCCATTCCCTGGTGCAGCATCTCGCAGAGCCGGCCCTTGCAGAACTGGAAGAGCGTTTCGCCTGGACGGCGCGAGGAAGGGCCGACCTCAGACACCCGTACATTACCCTGTATGGTAATCATCGGCGCCCAGCACCTCGAGGACCCGCCCCCGCGCTTCTGAATCGACGTGTGCGTCCACTCGGATGCATCGCCGGTTGCCAAGGTCGATCTCGATCAATCCAATACTCGAGACAGCCGTTCGTTTACCGGCCGGCCTGCTTTGGTTTGGCGCCAATCAATCACTCCCCTCGTGTTGTCAGAAGCATGTACCGGGCTCGCCTCCCACAATTTTTTAGCTATCAGGAGCGGGGAGATTTGCAGATTCGCCACCAAGCTCGTCCATTGCCGTGTTGAAGCGATTGATGGTGCGATCGGCGTCGCTGACCTTGCGCCTCAATGTTCGTGGCTGGGCGAACTTCAGGTGATGTGCGTCCGCCGGCGTCTTTGGCAGACAACGCAGCCTTCGCGGATAAAAGCAAGGTGCTCTTTGCTTCGCCGGCGGGGCGGCTCCTTTGGGAAGGCGAGCTCGGCATGCTTTTGAAATTGAGTATCGGCTGGATAAACTTCGTCGGATGCCGGGCCGGGAAGCTGGGTGGCCATAGGTGGATCGTTCGCTGAGTCGGGCGGCTGGTCTGCTTCGGCTAGATTGGTGAGGACAGCTTCCTCCATGCGCTCCTGTAGGCTGCCTCGACGGTAGGGGCGTTGGCCGCCAGAAGAGTGTTCTTGAGGGGCAGGCCAGCCTTGGCCCAGGCAATAGCCCGTCACTGTCCTGCTGGGCGGCCAGCTCGCCCAGGAGCCGCTCCAGGAACTCGGCGGAGGCCTGGGGCGGCAAGACGGGGGCGCGGTTCAGATTGGCCTTGGAAGGCCTTCCGTTCGCTCTTGGGCGGCCTGTGGCCCGTGACCACGTCAGGCGCATCCAGATCGCCCTCTCCGGCGATCCCACCCAAGGCAAACAGGGCATACCGGCGGGCATAGGTCAGCGCCGAGCCCATCCGGTGCGGCGCCTCAACTGCCTTGGAGGCGCAGACCGGCAGGTCGGAGGAGATCCACTCTCCGGAGGCGTGGGCAAGCAGGGTGGTAAGATGGATGTGACCGGTGCGCTGCTCGATCCGGGTGGTCTGGATGGTTGCGATCTCCTGCTGGCTGAACGTCTTGCGGACAGTATCGAGCCGGAGGCCAAAGGACGCATACCGGAAGCTTCGATCATCCTCTCGGGGAAAGGTGATCGGATCACGGCAGTCAGTGTCTTCTCGGGATTTGTCAGTTCAGCCTGAGCCCGGGCGAGGGCCGCCTCGATGGTTCCGCCTACCCATCAATCTTTGCGTCTTACTTCTGACCCTCGATGAGAAGGGCAAAGTGCACTTCTGGAGTGGGTGAGCCATTCTCCTAGGCGCTTCTATCGATCCGAGAAGGGCTTCGCAAGAGCGGTACATGACTCCGGCATGCGGTCAGATGATTTCTTCCGGGCGGCTTCCGGTTGACCGCTCCCTCCTCTATGGGATTTTCCTCAGATCTTGGGACATTGCCGATGGGCCTTAATCATCCAAATGCCAGCATAGCTTGGGAAGCCAAAGAGCTGACACCAGACGGCATAGAGAACGTTTTGGTTGTGGAGACTCACTTGGTGCTTACAGCTAGTGCTGAGGGCCACGATCCTCTTGCCGTAACCAATCTTCTCTCGGCCGCGAACCAGTATCTTGTCCGGAATGGGGAGGGTTAGCGGAACCACGAATGCCATCAATTCAAGATATATCGAAGCAGGTCCGACGCGGCGGTTCGCGCAACCCTCTAGGCGCGGGCGACGAACTGTGCCTCCATGGCAGAGTTCGTGTGGAGGCCCAGTGGGAAAGGCGGGGTAATATCTGCGACCACCTGGCCACTGTCCCGTCGGTTGGCCATGTCACTGTTTCCAATCAGCTTGCAGTCGTTTGACAGGCGCCGGGAGGGGGTTGACGTGCGAATGGTGATCTGTCCAAGAAGATGTGCGTGAACATGCTTCGCTGGCGCCTCGTCGCGCCTGTTTTATCTCAGATGCGCGGGAACAAGGTAGGCCATGACCAAACGGGTCGCTTTAATCACCGGCGTGACGGGTCAGGACGGGGCCTATCTCGCCGAGTATCTGCTGTCGTTAGGCTATACCGTGCACGGCATCAAGCGGCGCTCGTCGTCCTTCAACACCGCGCGCGTGGACCATCTCTACAAAGACCCGCATGTCGGATACGTGCCTTTCCTGATGCACTACGGTGACATGACGGATTCGACCAACCTTATTCGCTTGGTGCAACAGATAAGGCCGACCGAGATCTACAATCTCGCCGCCCAGAGCCACGTGGCCGTTAGCTTCGAGAGCCCGGAATACACCGCCAACGCTGATGCGATCGGCGTGCTGCGGCTTCTGGAGGCGATCCGTATCCTCGGCATGGAGAAGGAGACGCGGTTCTACCAGGCCTCGACTTCCGAGCTCTATGGCCTCGTGCAGGAAATCCCCCAGAAAGAGACCACGCCGTTCTATCCGCGTTCGCCCTACGGCATAGCCAAGCTCTACGGCTACTGGATCACGGTAAACTACCGCGAAGCCTACGGCATGTTCGCGTCCAACGGCATCCTGTTCAACCACGAGAGCCCGATCCGAGGCGAGACCTTCGTCACCCGCAAGATCACCCGCGGCGTCTCCCGGATCGAGGTTGGGTTGGAGCAGACGCTCTATCTCGGCAATCTCGAGGCCAAGCGCGACTGGGGCCATGCCAGGGATTACGTCGAGGGCATGCACATGATCCTGCAGGCCGACAAGCCCGACGATTTCGTGCTCGCCACCGGCGAGACGCGCTCGGTGCGCGAGATGGTGGAGCTGTCCTTCGCTCATGTCGGCCGCCGCATCGAATGGCGCGGGAAGGGCGTCGACGAGACCGGCGTCGATGCCATCAGCGGCAAGACGGTGGTTAAGATCGATCCGACCTATTTCCGCCCGACCGAGGTCGATCTGCTCGTCGGCGATGCCAGCAAGGCGCAGAAGGTGCTCGGTTGGAGGCCGAGGCGGACTTTTGCGCAGCTCGTCGACGAGATGATGACCGGCGATCTGGCCGAGGCCAAACGGGAAGCGGCTCATGGCAAGCGTACCGTTTGAGCTGAAGGGCAAAAGCGTCTATGTCGCCGGCCATCGCGGCATGGTCGGCAGCGCGATCGTGCGCCGGCTGGCGCGGGAGGATGTGAATCTCGTCACCGTCGAGCGTCGCGAGCTCGATCTCTGCAACCAGGCGCAAGTGTTCGACTGGTTCGCGAAGGTGCGGCCGCAGGTGATCTTCCTCGCCGCCGCCAAGGTCGGCGGCATCGTCGCCAACAACACGCTGCGCGCCGAGTTCATCTACGACAATATCGCGATCGCCACCAATGTGATCCATGCTGCGCATGTGAACCATGCCGAAAAGCTGATGTTCCTCGGCTCGTCCTGCATCTATCCCAAGCTGGCGCCGCAGCCGCTGCGGGAAGACTCGGTGCTGACGGGCCCGCTGGAGCCGACCAACGAGCCCTATGCCATCGCCAAGATCGCTGGCATCAAGATGGCGGAGGCCTATCGCAGCCAGTATGGCAGCGACTTCATCAGCGTGATGCCGACCAACCTCTACGGGCCTGGCGACAATTATCATCCTGAATTGAGCCACGTCGTTGCCGCGCTCATCCGCCGCTTCCATGAAGCCAAGCTGTCGGACGCAAAGACCGTCGAGGTCTGGGGCACCGGCACGCCGCGGCGCGAGTTCCTCTATGTCGAAGACATGGCGGATGCCTGCGTGTACCTCATGAAGACCTACTCCGGCGCCGGGTTGGTCAATATCGGTACCGGAAAGGACATCGCCGTTGCTGAGTTCGCCCGACTCGTCGCAGACATCGTCGATTACAACGGTGAGATCGCTTTTGACACCACGAGGCCAGACGGCACGCCGCGCAAGCTACTCGATGTCAGCCGCCTCGAAGGGCTCGGCTGGCGCGCGAAGACCTCCCTCACGGACGGTCTGAAGCAGGCGTACACAGCATACCTGTCGCTCGGGTGATAGAGCGGTTACTCCCGCTTAATCTATCGTGAGCTGTCCACGGGAGCCGTCATCGCTTTTGAAGGTGAGTCACTTCGAAGACTATCTGATCAGATCCTTCGATACTCATAATACTTGGACGGTGTTTGCATCGTCTGCGAAAGCAGGGACGGCGTTCGCGCTGGTCTGCTTCGATCACTTTATTGGTGTCATCGGTCAAAGCTTTGTTCACGTTCGCCGCCCCGCAGCAAGGCGGTTCTATGCGCGCCGCGGTTTGGGGGCCGTCTGGCCGAGTGCCGCAGAGCATTGAATTCTTTAATCAGCAGCAGGCGCCGAACCTGCGCTCCGTTCAGAAGTGATTCAAATAGCGAGAGGATCTCGCGCGCCTGGACGTAAACCTCCATACTGACGGCGTGTTGATCGAAACCGTACGATCGGAGGCGGGCTTCGATGTCGAGCGCCGCAGAGGCATCCAACTGCCAATCCAGGGCATTACCGATGGTGTAGATCTCGGCTACATCCTGGAAGTCCGGTGCAATGCCCGCCAGATCGACGCGTCGAAGGGTCATCTCGACGGCCTTCTGGCGATAGGTGCTCAGGAGTCTATGCCGCAGGACCCGATAGCGCTGCATCTCCCAGGAGAGTTCTGCGATGTCGATAGCGAGCAACCACTCGATGGCAGACTGAGGATCGAGGTCGCGGAAGATGACAGCCTGAAGAGCCTGATAGTGGTCGATGTTCTCTCCGGGCAGAAGTTGGGGCGGAGGACACAACGCTTCGAATTGAGGCGGCAAGACACTCGCCGGATGCGGTTTACAGAGGTCTATAGGACCATTCATCGACCTTGGGCCTCCGATCTGGGGCTAGGCAGCGGGGCAACTGTTTCCCCGTTCGTCAGATGGACAGGGCTGGCATCCCAAAGCTCCTTCGCAATGGGTAGGGGCGCGATTTGCAGATTGGTCCACCAAGCTCTTTCATTTCCGTGTCGGTGCAGGGATTGATGGTGAGATCGGCAAAGCGGGACGGTGAACTCGTCGCTGACCTTGCGTCCCAAGGATCGTGGCTGGGCGAACTTCAGGTGATGCGCATCAGCGGGAGTCTTTTGGCAGACAAGACAACCCTGGGCGCGAATGAAGGCGAGGTGATCCTTTCTACGTTTTCGAGGCGGCTCTTTCGGAAAGGCGAGGCCGGCTTGCGGGTCGGTAGCCAAATCGATGTTGCTGGACGCCGTCGCAGTGCCTTCGTCGGGAAGAGCGCGTAGGGAGGATGCAGGCTGCAGGTCCGCCAAATCAACATCGAGAAGGGGGGTATCTCCAATCCGCCTTTGATAGGCGGCTTCAAGAACGCGAGCGTCCGGTTCCAGGAGAGTATTTTTGAGGGGGAGGCTGATCCTGGCCCAGGAGAGTAGTCCCTCGCTGCCCTCTTGTTTGGCCAGATCGCCCAGGAGCCGGTCCAGGAGCTCGGCGGAGCGTTCGGGCGGCAATACCGCGGGCCGGTTCAGGACGCCGCCAGGCGGCCTCCTTTTCGGTCCTGACGCGGCCTGCGGCTCGGGGGCAGCGGGAGGCTCCGTGACGACGTCAGGGGCGTCCAAATCATCCTCTCCGGCGATCCCGACCAAGGCAAACAGGGCATACCGGCGGGCATAGCTCAGCGCCGAGCCCATCCGGTGCGGTGCCTCGACCTCCTTGGAGGCGCAGACCGGAAGGTCCGAGGAGATCCACTCCCCTGAAGCGTGGGCGAGCAGGGTGGTGAGATGAATCTGCCCCGTGACCTGCTCAATCCGGGTGGTCTGGATGGTGGCGATTTCCTGCTGGCTTAACGTCTTGCGGACGACATCTAGGCCGGACGCCAGGGACGCGTACCGGAAGCTTCGATCGTCTTCCCGTGGGAATGGCGACCGGATCACGGCGGTCAAGGTTTTCTCGGGATTGGTCAGTTCGGCCTGGGCCCGGGCGAGGGCCGCAGCAAGGGTGCCGATGCGCTCACTGGACTGGTGCGTGGGAGCTCTCCACCAGCTGAGCCTCGAAGCTGATCGCCCCCGCCTTGGAGCGCTTGGCTTTGATACCGTGGCCGGCCGCCTCTTTGGCGTCCTCCGGAATCAGCTTTTTCAGATCCGCTTTGGCCGTCTCGTGCTCGCCGTGGGCCTCTCGCGTCCGCAGGTAGCTCGCCGCCAGTTCAACCCATTGATTGGAGGTCGACATGTCGACGACCTTCACGGCTTCCAGGCGCGGACGGGGCGTCTCGATATTGAAGAGGATAGGCGGCTCGCCGCTCTGGACGCAGCGCCAGAACTTCTTTTCGGCCGTGAGCAGAAGGTGCTGATAGAGCGGATCGGCATGAAGCTTGATCTCGACCCATTTGCCGCCGCCTGTGATGATCGAGAGAACGGCCGTGCGGGATGCCGTGACCCACATGTTGTGCTGCAGCTGCGCCATGTGCTTCTCGGCCGCGGCTTCCTCAGTGAAGGCCCAAGGCAACATGAATTTGGCCTCGAAAACGGCGCCGGTCTGTTCGACGGTCCCGTCCAGTGTCGCCGCCATCCATTTGTGGACGGGGTGGCGAACACGCTTCTGGATGTCTTTGACGGTCTGACCACTCGCGCGTTGGTACCAGGCGCGGTTCAGGACCTCGGTCACGGTGCCGAGCTGGACAATGAGATTGTCGGAGAGGTCCTGCGGCTCGGTTTCGCCGCGCTTCTCCCTCCAAAGGCGGACAAGGTTCTCCTGGTCATCTCCATGATGATGCGGGCGTCCGAGCCGCCGATGAAATGGCGCCGGTCGTTCGGGTTGAACCTGATGATATGATTTGGCGCGTCGGCGCCATTCGCTTGAACGGTTGTCACCGGTATCTCCTACGCAAGAACAAGCGGCCTCAGGTGCCGCACTGCCTGAAGCCCCGCGACAGCGAGGTGAGATACCGGCGTCGTCATCGCGCTCGGTCGAATCAGTAACGCTCCAATCGGCGATAAAGGCCAGTCCTTTCTGCAGCAATCTTGTTGCTCGTTTTAGCGGAAGGAATGGCTCTTGTTCTCACGCGCTTGGAGCAAGGAAGAGAGGAGCTTGTCGAGCGCTAATGCTAAAAAACGAAGCCAATTTGCGCATGAACAGCCAGGAGCTGCCTGCACAAAAGGCGCGGCACAGAGAACGACCTGTCAAACCGTCCGACATGTTGAAATGGAGCGGCGATTGTCGGAAGATCGGCGGGCATCTCCTCCAACTTAGGTCAGTGAGCTTTGAAGCGTCCGGCAGTGTTTTTTGATCGCGATGGCGTCCTCAATGAGGACGACGGCTACGCTTTTGATCCAAACAAGATCCGGTGGGTGGAGGGAGCCCAGCAAGCCGTCAAAGCCGTCAATGACGCCGGGTATTTTGCGTTTGTCGTAACGAACCAATCAGGAATTGCGAGGGGATTTTACGAGGAAAGCCATGTTCGCAACTTGCATGACTGGATGTCGCATGAGCTTGCTATCGTTGGTGCGCATATCGATGCGTTTGAGTTCTGCCCCCACCATCCCGACGGCTTGATTGAGCGCTACCGTGTCCTCTGCAACTGTCGCAAGCCGCAGCCTGGGATGATTAGAGCCCTGCTTGAGCGGTACCCGGTGGACATCGATGCTAGCTTCATGATCGGGGACAAGCCGAGCGACCTTGCTGCAGCGCAGGCGGCCGGCATCGCGGCCCATCTGTTTGATGGATCCAACCTCCTGACCTTCATCGCCCCGCTGTTAACGGCCTTGTCCCACGATCCTCCTCATCAATCACTGCTGCATCGCGGAGACGCGAGAGCCGAAGATTGATGCGGCCAATCGATAGCTCGCAAAATCAAGGAGGGAAGTTGGCGTCTAAGCGACAAATCGAAGCCAATCGTGCCAACGGGCAGCGAAGAGTACTGGCCCGCAAACCGATGCTGGGAAAGCGATATCAAGCCGCAACGCTTGTCGGCATGGTTTATCGCGTTGGGACGATTTCGATGCTTCTAGCACCGCCGGCTTCGATGCAGTTTTAGCGGCGGAGCTCAAAGGTCCCGATATGGAAGTCGCACTTCAAGGTTTAGCTCAAGCCCGGAGTCGACAGCATCACTTAAGGGCCCTTAGGCTAGATCTTATCTTGGCAGTGATTGAGGGAGCCGAACCAAAGCAAGCGAGATATCTGTCGAGCTTGGAACGGTATGAAAAGGCTGCCCTGGCGCGGCAACGACGGGGTCTCAAACGGGTAAACCGGAGCCGCAAATGAGGACCAGAAACTTGGGTGGGTGACCGAACGGCCAGATTGATATGCAAGACGAGACGCTGGGCATGGCGCCAATCTGCACGGAGTAAGTTATGCTGCTAGAATTTCAGAATCTGGGAGGTCGCATGAACTACATCTTTCCGCTGCTGGCTGTTGCGATCACGATCGGCCTTTTTGTGCTCTATGCGATGGTGCGGCCAAATCTGCGCCGATCCCGCACGGACGAGGTTCCGCATTGGCCGGACTCAAGCCTGAGATAGGGTCTTAGCGACCTTGCTTCGGCATTTCGGCGGGCGACGCTGCACGGACTCGATTGGCCACTACACGTGAGGGTATCGAAAAAACCGAAATCGAGTTTGCGCCGTCGGGCAAAACAATGGTTTATGAGGTGCTGGTCCGCCGCAAATGGAGCTCAGCATGGCCAACGAATGTAAGGTTTTGTCCGATCTGCCCCAAGTAGCCAAGCTCAACGGAGAATTCCGAAAAGATTCTCGGAGCCTTCCTGTATCTGCGCTCCATCAGCGCCGCTCGTGGGCGATCCTGGTTATGGACGGCATTTCTTTCGGCAGCTTGCTCGACCGCCCTGGCGTGGCTTGGCAGGTGGGGGATACCTCTGTGAGCCGCCAAGGTGATAGCTTGTCAAAGAAGATCATTGCTGGCTGGAAGTGCATGGGGGCCCTCCTGCTCCGGCCGATCCAATACGAAAGACCGGCGAGTTACGACTAGCGGGAATGACTTCTACACGCTCTGCGAGATCTCGCTGCAAAGGCGGAGACGCACGCTCTCGATGAGCGGCCTAAACCATACCGCCAAAGTCGATGCCTTCCTTTGCGATCTCCTCGGCCTCCTCGGCCGACGCGGCCGGCTTCGTATCAAGGTAGGGATGCTCGGAGGCCGGCAGGATGGTGCGAATGTTCTGGCACATCCGCCCGCGTGATGCGGGCAACCCAGCGCTTATGGCCGTGCTCAACTCGCTGGATGTGATACTGCTTGTACGTAATCATGACTCTTAAACGCAACTGCCTTGAGACTGGCCATCCTTTTTAGTCACAGGGATGTCGCCGCGCAACAGATCTTAAAAGTTTCGTTAAGACCGCACCGAACCGGCACCACCCGTGGGACCAATGGTTCGAAGAAAACCCGCCGGCCTGGAAAGCCGGCGGGAAGTCAACTGAGATTGCGACCCGTTTGTGATCGCCCGGGGAGCTTAACACCGCGAATGGTCAACGTGAACGGCGGGAACTTGCCCACTTTTTCAGCTGGCCTCCGAAATCTGCTCCCGAGGGGCGTCGCCGTGGACGTAAGCGGCCTTGTCCATCGGCTTGAGGTTGTCGCAGCCGGACCGGAGGCGTCCACTGCTAGACGGCCATCTGACAAGGGGTCATCGATCAGTCAAAAAGCCTCAGCTGACGCCCAAGTGGCTCGCGGCGCCGATCGATTAGAGCTCGACCACCAATCCACGCAGTGCTGAGGATGGGTCGATGGGATCCATCACCTTTCAGCCCCGCTGGATCGAAGCGGCGCCGGGAGGAACGCGGGAACGCTAGTCGCGGTTTCTGCCTGCAGCGCCGAAGTCAGGCGCGGCAAGTTCTAATTCGAGATTAGTGATCCGCTCGAAAATGTGATCCGCAATCTTTTCTAACTCGGGGACGGTCAATGATCGGGTGCCGATCGTCACCAACTCATCTCTGAGTACGTTTGCGACAATTGCCTTGACGCTCATCCTACCGTCCTGAAGTGGGCATCAAAGCAACAACGAAGGCCAGCACGAGCTATCGATCGCCGGAGTCAGCGGCGGCGCCGTGGGAGAGTCTGGCTTTAGACCGCGTTGCCCTCGGCGGCTTGCCCTGCGGATCCGGCGTGGCTCGAGAGGTGGAGCGCGCTCCAATAAGCCGGCGGGCGACCACCCGAACAAGGCCATTGGCGGTTTTAAAACGCAGAATACCGCGCCGCGCTCGCGCTGCTTCGGAAAAGCGGATCGTGCGCTTCACTTTGCCATCGGTCGGCAACAGCACGTAATCGAGTATGGTCTTGTTGTGCTCGGACAGGCGGATGGCCGCAATCCAGCCATCGGGAAGGCACGCCTCGCGCTCGATGCTCCAGTGCGGTGCATGGCTCGGCTTTTGGCGAGGCGTCCAACGGGCAGCCCTAACGGATAGACAGACTGTCCGGTTTATACGTAGGCAATCGCTCCAGCCGCCCGAACTGACGCGTCCGCCCGCCGCCTGAATCGCGGCGGCCGCTTGTTCGACAAGCTTTGCCCTCAGCTCGGACCAAACAGGACGGGCGTCCAGGAATTCGTAATTCCGCTTCGGGGTGTAGCCGAGCAACCGATAGAGATTTCGAAAACTGCCGAAGTGCGTTTGACATGTTGCAGAGGAGGGGAGTCCCACAGTTCGATCGATGATGGCCGGCGTCAAACGGCCTTCCTTGAAAAGAGTTTTCCGTAACCGGACAAGCATTTCCTCCTCCGAAAGATCGACGCGCCGCTCCTCGATAATCTTCCTGACGTTGAAAAAGATTTCGCGATCGACGATGGGTTCGATGCAGCCCTCGCTTCTGATCCATTGTTCAGGAGGATTTCTCACGGCGGCCTGCCGCAGTTTCTGGGACTTTCGGTTGAAGATGAGGTTCCCGATATAGCTCTCATTTCTGAGGACAATGCCAACCGCAGCGCGGGTCCACGGCCTGCCTGTGCTCGAGACCAGCCCTTTCTGGTTCAGCTCCCAAGCAATCACGGTCTCAGACTCAACCTCCAAAAATCTTTGGAATATCCTTTTCACAACCGCGATTTCCTTCGGGTCACCCGGTCTTATCCGAATATGGTCCGTAAGGATGTACTTCCGGTCACCTTTGTTCATCACCCCTCTTGTTTGCATCTTTTCATCGACGAGCTCTCGCACCAGCGCGTAGCCGGCACGACCGCATGGTTTGTAGCCGAGCTCGGCTCCGCAAATTCCCTGTTCTTGGAGCGGAAATTCCCTGGTCGCGGTTTGGAATTCCCTATTATTTTCTGCCTGCGGTTGACTGAAATGCGTGCAAGCTCCGTGAATTTCGGAGGTTTTCCGCGCACAGGCGCTTCAACGCGGCCGTTGTTTCCGAAATATTCGCTGTACGAGACAGGAGCAGCGTTAGCGTTCGTCCGCGATCACCTTGCCGTCATTCGGCAGTGCGCCGGGGCTGACCAGTTCGACGGCGCCACCGAGCTTGGTCACGGCGCGCAGAGTTCCGGCGATCTCTTCGCGTAGCGCCTCGCTCGCGGTCGCCGTTTCCGCTCTCAATGTCATCGCGTCGGTCTCGCCCTGCCGTGTGACCACGAGGCGTAGTCTTCCGAGCGAGGTATGACGCTTGCCGACCTCGGCGATCTGCTCGGGACGCACGAACATGCCCTTGACCTTCGTGGTCTGGTCGGCGCGGCCCATCCAGCCTTTGATGCGCATATTGGTGCGCCCGCATTTGCTTGGACCCGGTAGAGCGGCGGTGAGGTCTCCGAGCGCAAGGCGGATCCAGGGATGATGCGGGTCGAGCGACGTCACCACGATCTCGCCGACGTCGCCGGGCGCCACGGGATCGCCGGTGCCGGGCTTGACGATCTCCAGGATCAGATCCTCGTTCACGACCATGCCCTCGCGCGCCCCGGTCTCGAACGCGATGAGGCCGAGATCGGCGGTGCCAAAGGCCTGGTAGGCGTCGATGCCGCGCGCCTTGATCTCGGCCTGGAGCGACGGCGGGAACGCGGCCCCCGAAACCAGTGCACGCTTGATCGAGGAGACGTCGCGGCCCGAGCTCGCCGCCGCATCGAGCAATATCTTGAGGAAGTCCGGCGTGCCGCTGTAGCCAACCGGGCGGTAGGCCTCAATCAGCTCGAATTGCTGCTCGGTATTGCCGGGCCCCGCCGGAATCACGGCGCAGCCGAGCGCACGCGCCGACGCGTCGAAGATGAAGCCGCCGGGGGTGAGATGGTAGCTGAAGGTGTTGAGGACGATGTCATCGGGCCGGAACCCGGCCGCGAACAGGGCCCTTGCGCCGCGCCAGGGATCGGCCTGCCGTCCCTCCGGCTCGAAGATCGGGCCCGGGGAGGTGAAGAGGCGGGCGAATGAGCCGGGGGCCGCCGCCACGAAGCCTCCGAAGGGCGCAGAAGCCTTGTGCAAAGCGGGCAGCTCCGACTTGCGCAGCACCGGCAGGCCCGCCAGCGCGGTCCTGGAGGCCACGGCGGCGGGATCAAGACCCCTCAGCCGCTCGGCGTAGGCCGGGGCGGCCATCGCGGCTCGCAGGACCTCTGGCAGGCGGGAGAACAGATCGGCCTCGCGGGCTGCCGGCTCGCGCGTCTCGCGGGCGTCGTAATGGGCGGTCATGGCTGTTCTTTCCGTGTTGGCATCCGTTGCGCGCCGCCACCGGCATGGGTATCAGACCGCCATTGGTGAGGCTTGGAGAGGACCCGATGGCGGACATGGGAAGCATTGCGGCGGCGAATGAGGCTGCGGATGTCGTCGCGCGCCTGAAGCGCCGCATGGTCGACGAGGCGCTGCCGCTGTGGTCGACGGTCGGCTGGGATCAGGCCACGGGCGGCTTCATCGACCGGCTGTACCACGACGGTTCTGCGGATGCGGCCGCGCCGCGGCGCGTGTTCGTTCAGGCCCGCCAGATCTATTGCTACGCCAAGGCGGCGCAGATGGGCTGGTATCCTGAGGGGCGCGCAGTCGCGCTGAAGGGACTGGAACATCTGCTGGCCAAAGCCAAGGCGCCCGATGGCCGGCCCGGCTTTGTGCATCGGCTGACGCCGGAGGGGACCGTGCTGGACGGGCGGCGCGATGCCTACGACCACGCCTTCATCCTGTTTGCTCTCGCGACCGTCTACGCGCTCGACCAGGACGCGCAGGTTCGCGCCGAGATCGATGCGCTGCTCGCTTTCCTCGACGGCCATCTCCGTTCGCCGCATGGGGGCGTGCACGAAGGCCTTCCGGTCTCGTTGCCGCGCCGGCAGAACCCGCACATGCATCTGTTCGAGGCGATGATCGCCTGTTTCGACGCGACCCACGATCTGTCGTTCCAGAACCGCGCCGGCGAATTCTTCGCGCTGTTCCTGGCCAATCTGTACGACAAGCAAAAGCGCATCCTGACGGAGTATTTCGAGGAGGATTGGTCGAAGATCGAGCCGGTCAGCGTCGAGCCGGGCCATCAGGCGGAATGGGTCTGGCTCCTGAAGGGGTTCGAGCGCATCACGGGCTGCCCAACCGGGCAGCGCCGCGCTGAACTGCTGGCGACCGCGATGCGCTATCGCGACGAGGCCACGGGCTGCCTGATCGACGAGGGGGACGACATCGGCAACATTCGACGCAGCACCCGCCGACTTTGGCCGCAGACCGAGATTGCGAAGGCGTGGATCGCGCAGGCGGAATCCGGCGAGGCAGGCGCGGCCGAGGAGGCCCGCGCGGCGCTGGTGCGGCTCGAACGGCATTATCTCAGCCATCCCGTGAGGGGCGGCTGGTACGACCAGTTCGATCGCGACGGCAAATCGCTGATCGACACCATTCCTGCGTCGTCGTTCTATCATGTTCTCTGCGCGGTCACGGAAGCGGAGCAGGTGTTGGGTTAGAGCCATCTTGTTTTGACGCGTTTTCTTCACGCGAACCGGTTCCCACTTCGCTTGAAAACGCTATAGCCAGCGCTTGCGCCGCTTGAAGCTCTTGAGGTTCTTGAAGCTCTTGCGCTGGTCGCCGGCGCCGCCGAGATAGAATTCCTTGACGTCCTCGTTGTCGCGCAATTCGTCGGCGCTGCCGTCAAGCACGACCTTGCCCTGCTCCATGATATAGCCGTGGCTCGCCACCGAGAGCGCGGCGCGTGCGTTCTGCTCCACCAGGAGGATGGTGACGCCGAGGTCGCGGTTGATCTTCTGGATGATCGAGAACACCTCTTTCACCAGCAGCGGCGACAGGCCCATCGAGGGCTCGTCCATCAGGATCATCTTCGGGCGCGCCATCAGTGCGCGGCCGATCGCGAGCATCTGCTGCTCGCCGCCTGAGAGATAGCCGGCGAGGCCGGTGCGCTCCTTCAGGCGCGGGAAATAGTTGAAGACCATGTCGAGGTCGGAATCGACCTCGCGGTCCCTGCGGGTGAAGGCGCCGAGCTTGAGGTTCTCCAGCGACGTCATGTCGGCGACGATGCGCCGGCCCTCCATCACCTGGAAGATGCCGCGGCGGACGATCTTGTCGGGATCGATGCCGTTGATGCGCTCGCCCTCGAACAGGATCTCGCCGCGGGTGACTTCGCCGTCCTCGGTCTTGAGCAGCCCCGAGATCGCCTTCAGCGTCGTCGACTTGCCGGCGCCGTTGGCGCCCAGCAGCGCCACGATCGCGCTCTTGGGTACGTCGAGGCTGAGGCCGCGCAGCACTAGGATGACGTCGTCATAGACGACCTCGATGTTGCGCACGGCGAGCAGGGGAGGCGCGGATACGATGCTGGGTCGCTCGATCTGGGCCGTTTCACTCATGATCAGCTACTTTCTCGGTGTCGTCACCCGCGAAGGCGGGTGACCCAGTATTCCAGAGACGCCTGACGTTCCCCGAAAGGCCGCGGCGTACTGGATCCCCCGCCTTCGCGGGGGATGACAGTTCCGGGCTCGGCAAATGCTCGGCTCACCAGCCCAGCAATTCCGGCTTGCGTGGCAGCTCGACGGTCTTGACCTTCTCGAGCTTGATCGTGCCCTTGGCCATGAGATCGTTGAGGTCGCCGTCGGTCGCGCCCGAGATCTTGGTGCGATAGAGATCGACCTTCAGCGTGCCGCGATGATCCTTATCGGTCCAGGTCGAGGCATTGCAGACGCCTTCCATCCCGGCCGGCACCCAATCCTTCTTCTGGTGGAAGCCCTTGGCGACGTTCTCGCCGGTGGCGCCGCCGTTCTTGGCGGCCCACTCGATCGCCTCCTTCATGTAGAGCGACGAGCAGACGGCCGCGATGTAGTGCACCGGGCGATAGACCTTGCCGGTCGGGTCGGACATCTTGGAGATTTCCATCACCGTCTTCATGCCGGGCGCATCGCCGCCCCAGCTCACCGCGGTGCGCAGCGGGAAGATCACGCCGTTGGCGGCATCGCCCGCGGTCTTCGCGGCGTTCTCGTCCATGCCCCAGACATTGCCGAGGAACTGGATTTCGACGCCGGCGGTCTTGCAGGCCTTCATCACCGAGATGTTCGAACCGGCGGTATTGCCGAGATAAGCGTAGTTGGCGCCCGAGGATTTCAGGCTCAGGCATTGCGCGCTGTAGTCACCCGGCGTGAGCGCGAACACCAGCGGCGGCAGCACCTCGAAGCCGAGCTCCTGCGCCATCGCCTCACCGGCGGCCTTCGGCGCGTTCGGGTAGGGATGGTTGGCACCCATGTGCACGAATTTCGGCTTGCCGGGCTTGCCCTTGGCCTTCCAGTCCTCGGCCGCCCACATCAGCATCGCGCGCAGCGAGTCCGAATAGCTCGGGCCATAGAAGAAGTTATAGGGCGCGGGCTTGGCCTTGCCGCTGACGCCTTCGGGATCGGTGAGTGCGGCGGCATAGGAGCCGGACATGTCGGGGATCTTGTCCTGAGCCAAGAAGCCGGTCAGCGCCTCGGTGTCGGCGGTGCCCCAGCCCATGATCGCGGCGACCTTGCCGTCCGGCGCCGACCACTTCTTGTAGAGCGCGATCGCGCGGGGCACCTGGTAGCCATAGTCGTTGGTGTCGAGGTTGATCTGCTTGCCGCCGACGCCGCCGTTCTTGTTGGCCCAGGCGAACGTATCCGCGACGGCCTGGCCATAGGGCGTGCCGACGTCCGATGTGCCGCCGGAATAGTCGGCGAGGTGTCCAATCGCGATCTGCGCCTGCGCGCCGGCCGAAAATGCGGCGATCGCGATTGCGAGCGATGCGGTGCTCAAAAAAGACTTCATCGTCATGGGTCGGTTCCTCCTGTTTATTGTTTAAGTGTAGTTGCCCGCGCTCAATGCGAGAACGGGTAGAGTTTCCAGTACGCCTTGATCTGCCGCCAGCGATGCGCGAGCCCGTCAGGCTCGAACATCAGAAACGCGATGATGATCACGCCGATCGCGATCTCGCGCAGGAAGGTAATGTTGGTGTTGAGCGACAGTGCCTTGTCGATGGCGCCGCCCTTCAAATACAGGCTGATGAATTCCATGGATTCCGGCAGCAGCACCACGAAGGCGGTGCCCATCAGCGTGCCCATGACCGAGCCGGTGCCGCCGATGATGATCATGGCCAGGAACAGGATCGAGCGCTCGATGCCGAAACCTTCCTGCGACACCACGAGCTGGTAGTGCGCGTAGAGCGCGCCGGCGATGCCGGCGAAGAAGGCGGCGAGCCCGAACGACAGCGTGCGGTACTTCGTCAGGTTGATGCCCATGATCTCGGCGGAGAGATAATGGTCGCGGATCGCCACCAGCGCACGGCCGTCCCGCGTGCGCATCAGATTGGTGACGAGGATGTAACTGACGAGCACATAGGCCAGCACGACGTAGAAATACTGCCTGTCGCCCCGTAGCGTGTAGCCGAAGATCGAGAACGGCTCCGCGCTCGCCGGCACCGATCCGCCGGAGAACCATTCGGCGCGGGAGAAGAAGTCGAGCAGGATGTATTGCGCGGCCAGCGTCGCGATGACGAGATAGAGGCCCTTCAGCCGTGCCGCCGGAATGCCGAAGATCAGGCCGACCAGCGCGGTGACGATGCCGGCGAGCGGGATGGCGAAGAACACCGGGATCGGCGCGTTGTTGGAAATGTAGGCGGAGGTAAATGCGCCGAGCAGGAAGAAGGCGGCGTGCCCGATCGAGATCTGGCCGGTGAAGCCGACCAGGATGTTGAGGCCGAGCGCGGCGATCGAGAAGATGCCGATCTGGATCAGGATGCTGAGCCAGTATCCGCTGAAGAATTGCGGCGCGAGGCACAGCAGCGCTACGCCCGCGATGGCGAAGTTGCGGCTGGTGGTGGTCGGGAAGATCGTGGTGTCCGCCGCGTAAGAGGTGCGGAAATCACCAGCAGGAATGAGGGCAGGGCCGGCCATGGGTCAGATCCGTTCGATGTCGTGGGTGCCGAACAACCCGTAGGGCTTGATCATCAGCACGATGATGAGGACGTAGAACGGCGCGATCTCGTAGAGATTGCCCCAGTGCAAATACTCGCTGTCGACATATTGCGCGACGTTCTCGAGCAGGCCGATGATGATGCCGCCGAGCACGGCGCCGCCGACGGAGTCGAGCCCGCCGAGGATTGCCGCCGGAAATACCTTGATGCCGTAGCCGGCAAGGCCCGACGACACGCCGTTCACGACCGCCACGACGACACCCGCGACCGCCGAGACCGTCGCCGAGATCGCCCAGGCCATCGCGAACACGCTCTTGACGGAAATGCCGAGCGACTGGGCGACCTGCTGGTTGAACGCGGTGGCGCGCATCGCCAGGCCGTATTTCGAAGCGCGGAAGAACCAGGCCATGCCGACCATCATGGCGACCGAGACCACCAGGCTCATGGCATAGACGGTCTGGATCTGCAGCCCGAACAGGCTGACCGACTGGCTCTCGAACACGCGCGGGAACGGCTGCGGATTGACGCCGAAGATCCATTTCAGCGTCGCCTGCAGCACGGTGGAGAGACCGATCGTCACCATGATCACCGAGATGATGGGCTCGCCGATCATCGGCCGCAGGATGAGGACCTGCACCGCGATGCCGAACACGAACATGAACACCAGCGTCATCGGCATGCCGATCCAGAACGGCACCTGGTACTTCGCCAGCAGCGCCCAGCACACCCAGGCGCCGACCAGCAGCAGCTCGCCTTGCGCGAAGTTGACGACCTGCGTCGCCTTGTAGATCAGCACGAACGACATCGCGACCACGCCGTAGAGCGTGCCGACCACGAGACCGTTGACCAGGAGCTGGATGAGGAAGGCGGTGTTCATGTGATGTGCTGTCCTTCGCCTCTCCCCGCCTGCGGCCGGGGCAGTTCGATATGACCTGACAATTTGAGCGGAAAAGCCTCCACGGCGTCATGGCCGGGCTTGTCCCGGCCATCTACGGTTAGCCACGCGGAACGAAGAACGTGGATGCCCGGGACAAGCCCGGGCATGACGACTTCTTGCCAAGCCCCGACTGTAAAGGGCCTCACCCGGATCGCTGACGCGCTCCGGCCTCTCCCCGCAAGCGGGGAGAGGCGAAAAGCAGCACCGCGCGCGATGGACACCTGCCTCACTCCGCCGCCTCCGCCATGTGCCCATGTCCGCCGAGGTCCACCACTCGCAATGTCGTCCGCACGCGCTGCGTGGTGCCGTCCTGGAAGCGGATCACGGTGTCGACGGGGATGTCGGAATCGCCGCGGTATATCGCGTCAATGATGCCGACGTATTTCTCGTTGATGACGCTGCGGCGCACCTTTCTCGTGCGGGTGAGCTCGCCGTCGTCGGCATCCAGCTCCTTGTAGAGCAGCAGGAAGCGCGAGATGCGCTGGGCCGGCGGCAGCGTGGCGTTGACGGTCTCGACCTCCTTCCGCAGCAGCGCATAGACCTCGGGCCGCGAGGCGAGGTCGCTGTAGGTGGTGAAGGAGAGGCGGTTCTTCTCCGCCCATTTCGAGATGATGGAGTAGCGGATGCAGATCATCGCCGCGAGCGCGTCGCGGCCGGCGCCCAGCACCACGGCTTCGGCGATATAGGGCGAGAATTTCAGCTTGTTCTCGATGAATTGCGGCGAGAAGCGCTCGCCGCGCGAGGTCTCGGCGAGATCCTTGATGCGGTCGATGACGACGAGCTGGCTGTTGGCGTTGAAATAGCCGGCATCGCCGGAGCACATCCAGCCGTCCTTGATGTCGGCGGCGCTCGCTTCCGGGTTCTTGTAGTAGCCTAGGAACATGTTGGGATGCCGCACCACGATCTCGCCGACGCCGTGGACGTCGGGATTGTCGATGCGGATCTCGACAGTGTCGGCCATCGGCACGCCGGTCGTGTCGGGATCGACCTTGCCCTCGGGATGCAGCGTGTAGGCCCCGAGCAGCTCGGTCTGGCCGTAGAGCGTGCGCAGCGGCACGCCCATCGCCTGGAAGAACTTGAAGGTCTCGGGGCCGAGCGCCGCGCCGCCGGTCGCGGCCGAGCGCAGGCGGGTGAAGCCGAGGCGGTCGCGCAGCGCGCGGAACAGGATGGCGTCGGCAAGGCCCGAGCGCTTGCCCTGTTCGAGCGCAGCGAGGCCGCTCTTCATGCCGACGTCGAACAGGCGCTGCTTGAGAGGCGTTGCGTCCATCACCTTGGCGCGGACGTCGGCGGCGATGGATTCCCAGACCCTTGGGGCAAAGAGCACGAACGTCGGCGCGATCTCGCGCAGATCGTTCATCATGGTGTCGGGCTCTTCGACAAAGTTGATCTTCATCCGGCACAAGAGGCCTTTGCCGAGCACGTAGACCTGCTCCATGATCCATGGCAGCGGCAGCACCGAGACGTATTCGTCGTCCGGTCCCTTCGGATCGAAGGCAAGATAGGTCGCGCAGTGACCGAGCACCCGGCCGGCGGCGAGCATCGCGAGCTTGGGATGGGACGTGGTGCCCGACGTCGTGCAGAGGATGGCGACGTCCTCGCCCTTGGTGGCATCCACGAGGCGGTCGTAGAGCTCCGGTTCGCGAGCGGCCCGCGCGCGGCCGAGTTCGGCGAATTTCTCCGCCGACATCAGGCGCGGGTCGTCGTATTTCCGCATCCCCCGCGGATCGGAATAGATGATGTGCTTCAGCTTCGGCGCGCGCTCGGCGAGGGTGAGCAGCTTGTCGACCTGCTCTTCGTCCTCCGCGAAGACGAGCCGCGCCTCGCCATAGTTGAGCAGATAGGAGGCCTCCTCGTCGAGCACGTCGCGATAAAGTCCGAGGCTGAGGCCGCCGATCGCGTGGGTTGCCACTTCCGCCGCGACCCAGTCCGGCCGGTTGTCGCCGATGATGCCGATGACATCGCCGCGGCCAAGGCCCATTTCGACGAGACCGAGCGCGAAGTCGCGCACGCGGGCCTGATAGTCGTTCCAGGTGAAGAGACGCCAGAGCCCGAGATCCTTCTCGCGCAATGCGATTTCGTTGCCGTGCTCCTTCGCGTTGAGCCGGAGCATCTTGGGATAGGTGTCGGCCTGCGCGACGCGGCCTGCGTAATCCATCATGCGGCGCTCTCCTGCGCCGGCGGTGCATCGTCGGGATCGACCAGCACCTCGTCTTCCTCGCCAAGATAGGCGCGCCTGACGTGAGGGTCGGCGAGCACCGTCGCAGGGTCCCCTTCGGCGATCTTCTTGCCGAAATCCAGCACCATGATGCGATGGGAGATGTCCATCACCACGCCCATGTCGTGCTCGATCATCACCACCGTCATCCCGAACTCCTCGTTGAGGTCGACGATATAGCGGGCCATGTCCTCCTTCTCCTCGAAGTTCATGCCGGCCATCGGCTCGTCGAGGAGGATGAGGCGAGGCTCCAGCGCCATGGCGCGGGCGAGTTCCACGCGCTTGCGCAGGCCATAGGAGAGGGTGCCGGCGGTGGCTTTCCGCACCGACTGCAGATCGAGGAAATCGATGATCTCCTCCACCTTGCGGCGGTGCTCGAGCTCTTCCTTGCGCGCGCCGGTGAGCCAGTACAGCGAGCCCGTCAGGAAATTGTTCTTCAGGAGGTGATGGCGGCCGACCATGATGTTGTCGAGCACGCTCATGTGGTGGAACAGGGCCAGGTTCTGGAAGGTGCGGCCGATGCCGAGCGAAGCTCGGGCATTCGGCGTCAAGCCGGTGATGTCGCGATCCCCGTAGAAGAGCTGGCCTTCAGTCGGCTTGTAGCGACCGGAAATACAGTTCACGATCGAAGTCTTGCCGGCGCCGTTGGGACCGATGATCGAGAACAGCTCGCCGTCCTTGATGGCGAAACTGACATCGGTCAACGCACGGACGCCGCCAAATCGCAAGGACACGCCGCGCACTTCAAGACTGTTAGCCACCAAACGAAACCCTCCCGGTGATGGCGCTTTTTAGCGGCGCTCTTCGTCCGTTCTGTCCGGCGATCCTAGTACGGTGGTGCCGGTGAGGCCATGCAGCAGATGGTCTCGACCGGAGCCGCGCCACTCTCGTTCCCGTTTGGGATCAAAAGCCGCATCGCCCGAGGTGGTCCTCAATAGGGGAAAGCGCTATTTTGAAATGTCTCGCGGCTGACAATTCTGCGACAAAGTTTGCCGGCGGCAGCGGCCTTCATCTTTCGTTGGGTGGCAGTCGTCATAATCATGTTGCAATGCAGCAGAAGGTGGAGTGACCAAACGGTGCGGCTGGCCGCGAGATCATGATTTCAGAAGATCATCTGAAGCGCGTCGCCGCCTGGTCGCGCGAGCTCACGCAAGCGGAGATCGAGGTCGCGCGTGCCGGGATCACGGAGCGGTCCTACGGCACCGGCGAGACCGTGTTCATGCGCGGCGATATCTTTGCCTATTGGGCCGGCATGGTGCGCGGCCTTGCCCGCATGGGCGGGGTCTCGCGGGACGGCAAGGAGACGAGCTTGGCCGGGCTGACGGCAGGGGCCTGGTTCGGCGAGGGCAGCGTGCTCAAGAACGAGCCGCGCCGCTATGATGTGGTCGCGCTGCGCGACAGCCGCGTCGCGCTGATGGAACGCAGCGCCTTCATGTGGCTGTTCGAGAACAGCGTCGGCTTCAACCGCTTTCTGGTGCGCCAGCTCAACGAACGGCTCGGCCAGTTCATCGGCATGCTCGAGGTCAATCGCACCCTCGATGCGACCGCGCGCCTCGCCCGCAGCATCGCCTCACTATTCAACCCGATTCTCTATCCGGAATCGACCGCGCATCTGGAGATCACCCAGGAGGAGATCGGCGCGCTCTCCGGCATGTCCCGCCAGAATGCCAACCGCGCGCTGAACCGGCTGGAGAAAGAGGGACTGCTGCGGCTCGAATATGGCGGCGTCACCATCCTCGATATCGAGCGGCTGCGCGGGTACGGGGATTAGGGCGACCTCATCGCGCATTGGCGGGCGCGTGCACCGGCCAGAGATCGGCGCGCCAGCGGATCGCGATCGCCAGCATCGTGATGAAGCCCGCGGCGGCATAGAGCGAGCCGGTCGCGGAATAGCCGATGACGTCGATCATGCTGCCGGCCGCGAGCAATCCGATCGGCAGGCCGTAGATCACCATCATGCGCACGCCCATCACGCGGCCGCGCAGGTGCGCACTGGCCGTCCGCATCAGGATCACGGCTGCCGAGATCATCGACATGCTCTGGGCGATACCGGCGAGAACGAGGCAGGCCATCGCCACCGGCATGGTCCTGATTTCGACGAATACCAGCAGCATGGCGTACCAGGCCAGCGTCGCGCCGATCAGAAGCCGGGCAATGCGGACGCCACTGACCAGGCTGAGCGTGACGGAGCCGATCAGCGAGCCGATTGCGAAGCTCGCCGAGAGATAACCGAGGCCGGTCTGGTCGGTATGAAAGATCTCGCGGGCGATGTAGGGCAATAGGCCTCCAGTGAAGGGAAATGCGGTGAGATTGGCCAGGAAGGCGACGCACAGCGCCGCACGCATTCCCGGGCCATTCCAGGCGTAGACGATTCCTTCCTTGAGGTCGCCCAGCAGTCGCGACACCGCGTGGCTGTTGGCCGGAAGATCGCTCGTGATGACGGTTCTCTTGGGCCGGGTCAGGCAGAGCATGAGAAGCGCTGCCGCCAGATAGAGGCAGGCGATCGCCACATAGACGAGGCCGATGCCGAGGACGGCGAACAGCCCGGCACCGGTCAGCGCGCCGGCGATGCGCGCGCTGTCCTGGGTGGTGCGTGCAACGCTGATGGCGCCTACCAGCTGCTCGGCCGGCATGATCTCGGCGAGCAGCGCGCCCCGGACGCCGAGATCGGAGGGACGAATCAGGCCCATGGTCGCGACGATGATCATGACGCTCAGCGGCGACAGATGACCGGTCAGCGCCAGAACCATGATGGTTGACGACAGCGCCGTATAGGCAAGACGCATCACCACCAGGAGATCGCGATGGCCCATGCGATCGCCGATCATGCCGAACACCGGCGCGACCAATGTCCCGACGAACTGGAGCGAGGCAAGCACGGTGAGCAGCAGCACCGAGCCGGTCTCGACCAGGATGTACCAGCCGAGCACCAGCGTCTCGACCTCGAACGCCCAGGAGGTGAGCAGATCCGACGGCCATTGAAAGCGATAGTTGCGAATGCGGAACGGCGCGAGCGCGGAAGGTCGTGCGGATGTGCTCAAGATGCGATGACGGGTTTCACGGCGATTCCCTGCCCTTATTTTTGTTCTTCTGTTCGGCAGGGTAGCCCCGGCGATGCCCCTGTCAATTGGCGCCACCGCATGCCCCCATGTTTGCCGACGACGTGCGGTGAGCCGGTGCGCCCGCAGCATTGCTTCGCTGCCAGCCGATACGGAGAGGTAGATTAGCCCGCTTGCTCTTCCGGCGCGCAAAGCCCATTCTGGTCTGCATCCTGGGCCCATTCGGCAGGTCCGGTAGATCGCGCCGTCGCGGCTTCCGCGAGGTCTTGACCCATGAACTGCTCTCGCTGTGGTTTCGAGGTCCAGAGCGGCTTTGCCTTCTGTCCGAAGTGCGGCACGAAGCAGCCGAACCCGTGCCCTGGCTGCGGCTTTCCATGCGCACCGGATTTCGCCTATTGCCCGAAATGCGGCGCCTTCGTCTCCGAGGTCCCCCCGGGCGGCGGGCCGGCGCCGACGAGCCAGACGACGCTTCCGATCCGGCCGTCCTCTCCGCCGCTCGTGCCAGCGGATGCGGCTCAGGTCGCATTTGGATTTCAGTCGGACAAGATCGACAGCGAGGCGAACCGCCGTACCATCACCGTGCTGTTTGCCGACCTCAGCGGCTTCACCGCGATGAGCGAGCGGCTCGACCCCGAGGTCATGCAGTCGCTTCAAAACGAGCTGTTCGAAGAGTTGACGGCCGCGGTGCAAAGCTTTGGCGGTTTCGTGGACAAATTCATCGGCGATGCGCTGCTTGCTCTGTTTGGTGCCCCGGCAGCGCACGAGGACGACCCGGAGCGGGCGGTCCGCGCTGCCCTCGACATGATCGGCCGGACAGCGCGTCTCAGCCAACGCGCGAAGGCGTATGCAGGTTCGCCGCTGCTGCTCCATGTCGGCATCAACACCGGGCACGTCGTCGCGGGCGGGCTCGGTGTGGGCGTTGCCAAATCCTATTCGGTGACCGGCGACACAGTGAATACCGCCCAGCGGCTACAGTCGATGGCGGCTCCGGGCGAGGTGCTGGTCGGGCCATTGACCCACCGTCTGACGCGGCATGCGTTCTCCTATGACTCGCTCGGCGAGGTCTCGCTCAAGGGCAAGATGGGCAGCGTGCTGGTGCACCGTCTGAAGGAGCCGCTCGACACGCCCCGTGCGGCACGCGGCCTCGACGCGCTGGGCCTCAATGCGCCGTTGATCGGGCGCGACGCCGAGCTTGCGCGCATCATCGGCTGTCTTGATCTCGCATGCGGCGGCGCAGCTCAACTGGTGCGGCTGGTCGGTGAAGCCGGCATCGGGAAAACGCGCCTGGTCAGCGAATTCGCCGCCCGCATCCGCGACGAGGATCGATTTGCACGCGTGGCGATTCGGCGGGTGGCGTGCTCGCCGCTGGGCGAACAATCCTACGGCACACTCGCCGCCGTGTTGCGCAGCGCCTACGGCATCGCTCAGAAGGCTGGCGCCGCAGAGGCGGAGGCGAAGGTCGCCGAAGCGCTGTCGGAGCTCGGCCTCGCGACTGACGAGGCCGACCGACTGATGCCCCTCTACCTGCACGTACTCGGCCTCGGCGACCCCAACGCCGTGCTCAGGCATGTCGAGCCCGAACAGCTCCGCCGGCAGATATTCTTCGCGATCCGCACCGTCTTCGAACGCCGCCTGGCACTGTCGCCGCTGCTGATCATCGTCGAGGATCTGCATTGGGCGGATGCGGTATCCCTCGAAGCGTTGCGGTTCCTGATGGACAGAATGGAGCGGACGCGGCTGATGCTGCTGTTTACGCATCGGCCGATGCTGGAATTGGACCAGTTCGGTTCGAGCAAGATCAGTCACACAACCCTTCGGCTGCCCCCGCTCGACGACGCCGAGGGACAGAGGCTGCTCGCGGCCTACTTCAGTCGCGTTTGGCGTGACCCACCGGGACGCCTGTTCAGCCGAATCCTCGACCGCGCCGGCGGCAATCCGCTTTTTCTCGAGGAGATCATACGGGGCCTCATCGAAGCCGGCACGCTGGAGCGCGACGGCGCGCAGTGGCGGATGACGTCGGATGAAGCCGCCGCCGATATTCCGGCAAGCATTCAGGCGTTGTTGCTGGCGCGCCTCGACCGGTTGCCGCCTCAGGTACGCCGGCTGGCACAGGAGGCCGCGGTGATCGGCCCGCGTTTTGATGCGGCGGCTCTCGGTGCGGCGGCAACCGAGCCGGCGGGGGTTGAAGCAGGGCTGGAACGTCTGTGCGACGCGGAGATCATCGAGGAGGTCGCGGGCTCGAACTCGATTTCGCTGCGGATCTACCGCTTCACGCAAACCATGCTTCAGGACGTGATCTATCAAAACCTGCTTCTGCAGCGCCGGATCGAGCTTCATGGACGGATTGGTGGAGCGCTCGAGAGGCTCTATGGCAACGAGCCCGAGCGCCTCGAAGATCTCATACTGCTCGGACATCACTTCAGTCTGAGCGCGAGCAAGCCGAAGGGCGCGCGTTATCTGCGCGCGGCCGGCGACCGCGCACGCGCCAGCTATGCCAATGACGATGCCATCCGTCTCTACCAACAGGCCCTCGCCGTGCTGTTGACCGGCGGCGAACTGGAGCCGGAACGTCTGGTCCTGTATGAGCGGATTGCGGACCTCTGTGGTGCGGCTGGCCGCCGGAACACGGCCGAGGAGCACTATCAGAGCGCGTTGGAGGGTCATCGCGCCAGACAGGACCGGATCGGCGAAGCGCGGATTGTTCGCAAGCTTGGCCGATTGTTGTGGGACGCCGGCAAGCGGATCAAGGCAGAGACGCATTACGCCGAGGCGGCCAAATTGCTCGGAGGGACCGACGCGCCCATCGAGTGGGCGCATCTCTTGCAGGAGCGCGGCCGTCTCGCGTTTCGGACGGGCGATCACGTGGCTGCAGCAAAATGGGCAGACGAGGCGCTCGGCTATGCACGCTCAGTACCGGCGGAAGGGGACGAGCAGGCCGGGCTTGAGGCGGCACGGGCCGTTGCCGAGGCCCTCAACACCAAGGGGGTTGCGCTGGCGCGGCTTGGACGACACGAGGAGGCGGTCCGTGAGGTGGAGCAAAGTGTCGCGACCGCCGAAACGGCCGGGCACCTTAACGTAGCGTGCCGCGGCTACACCAATCTCGGCGTGCTGTACACGATCGTTGACCCGGCGAAAGCCGTGGAGGTCTGCCGACGTGGACTCGATGTCGCGCGTCGGATCGGGGATCTCGGCTTCCAGGCGCGTCTGCTTGCCAATTTTGCCGTTGCCTGTTGCACCTTTACGGACAGATGTACCGAGGAAGGAGTGCCGGCTGCCGAAAGGGCAATCGAAATCGACCGTGCGCTCGATCAGCGCGAGCATCTCTCCGTGCCCTTGACTGTGCTTGGGCAGATCCATCAATGCCATTTCCGCCCGGATCTGGCCGCCCTCTGCTACAATGAAGCAATCGAGGTGGCGAACGAAACCGGCGAACCGCAGCAGCTCTTTCCATGCTATGATGGTCTCGCGACGCTGAGCCTTGATCGAGGCGACATGCCCGAGGCCGACCGATATTTCGCGCTGGCCCATGATGTCTGCGCCCGCCACGGGCTTGATCCCGCCGGGCTGATCGTACTGCCATTTCTTGACTAGGTCATATGAAGGAGTTCAACCATGTCAGAACTTCATGCCGATGGACCGCTTCAACCTGGCGATCGCGCACCGAACATCGTGCTGGACGCCATCACACGCGATGGAACGATCGCGCTCCAGGATTTTCGCGGACATAGTCCGATATTGATCGGCTTATTTCGAGGGCTGCACTGCCCGTTCTGTCGGCGCCATATCGCGGCACAGGCGCAACTCAGTGCAGCCCTGCGCGACAAGGGCGTCGAAAGTCTCACGGTCGTGAATACGCCGATCGAGCGCGCGCGGCTTTACTTCCGCTATCATCCATTGCCCAATCTGCTCGCCGCGTCCGACCCCGAGCGGGTCTCGCACCGCGCGTTCGGTCTGCCCAATCTCGAGTTCACGGAAAAGGAGACCGAGTGGCCGCGCAAGGTGGGTATGGACGTCGTCATGAGCATGCAGGTCGATATGCCCGGCGAAACGCCGGGGCCGATGAATCGGTTGGCAGCTGCCGAGTACCTCAACAACAAGGACGGCTACGAGATGACGGAGGCCGACCAGCGGATGGCGGCAACCGGTCAGGGCCAGCTGTTCGGCCAGTTCCTGCTCGATCGTGAGGGAATCGTGCGATGGACCTTTACCGAGGTTCCTGACGGTGGCCTGCGCATGTTCGGGGCTCCGAGCCCTCAGGAATTGATGTCGGCCGCCTCGCAGGTGGCAAGCTAAAACATGATCCGGAAAAGTGCGCAGCGGTTTTCCGAAAAGATCATGCTCAAACAATAACCTAAAGCGCGATGACGATTCTTCCTCATCTCATCGCGCTTTAGGCATCGTCGCGGGGTGATTAACCCGCTACCTTCGGCCGTTTCTCGGCGAGCGCTGCCGCCATCGCCGAGATCAGCGGGCGCATGAAATAGTGGTCTTCCGCCGGTGCGATGTCCGTGCGCAGGCCATGCGCGGCGAGCTCTCCTGACACCGCAGGGCCCACCGACGCAATCAGCGTCTGTTCGAGGCCGGCGCGCAGCTTCGCCTCGCTGCCATGCGCCTTGGCGGCTTCGATCAGGCGGCGGACCTGGCCGAGATTGGTGAGCGCGAGGGCATCGATCCGTCCCGCGGCCATGTCGTCCACGGCGGCGATGATGTTGGCATCGGCTGCCTTGGAATCGTAGACATAGGGCAGCACCGTATCGACCGCGGCGCCTTGCGCGGCGAGCGCGCCGGTCAGCGCGCTATGGTCCTTGTCGGGATAGAGCTGAAGTCCGAGGCGCCGTCCCCTGAGGTCGAGCCTGCCCAGCATCTCGATCACGCCCTCGGTGGTCGGCTTCTCGGTCGTCTGCTGCGCCTCCAGACCGACCTCGCGCAGCGCCTTGCCGGGCTTTGGGCCGCGGGTGAATTTCCGCGCCTTGGCGAGCGCCGCGACAAGGTCAGCGTCGAGCGCGCGGGCGCGGGCAAGCTTCATGATCCGCCGCAGGCCTTCGCCGGTCATCAGCACGAGATCGTCAAGCGGCTTCTCAATGGCGCGGCGGATCCAGGCCTCGACCGGGGCCGGGTCCGGCGCGTCGTGGATGGTGAACATCGGGCATTGCACTACCTCGGCGCCTTGCTCGGCCAGCAGCTTGGAAAACTGCGCCTCCTCGCGCGTTTCCAGGATCAGGATGCGATAGCCGTTCAGGCGGTCGGCCATGGGTATTCTCCGGTGGTCATTCGCAATCGTCCGTTCATCCTGACTCCGCGCATTGTGCTGAAGCAAGTCTCGGGATTGGCGCAAGGGCGGGGTCGGTGCTAGAGCAGGGCGCAGATCGCGGATCGTTCCGCTGCACAAACCTTCATCAAGAGCCAAGCCCGTTCATCAACATGCCCGATCATCAATATGTCCTGACCTTGTCCTGTCCGGATCGGCCCGGCATCGTCTCGGCGGTGTCGACGTTCCTCGCCCACAATGGACAGAACATTCTCGACGCCCAGCAGTTCGACGACATCGAGACCAGGAAGTTCTTCATGCGGGTGGTGTTCACCGCGGCCGACCTTGCCGTGGAACTGTCGGCGCTGCAGACCGGCTTTGCCGCGATCGCCGAGCGTTTCGGCATGGAATGGCAGATGCGCGACCGCGCCGCGCATCGCAAGGTGATGCTGCTGGTGTCGAAGTCCGACCACTGCCTGGTCGACATTCTCTATCGCTGGCGCACCGGCGAGTTGCCGATGACGCTTACTGCGATCGTCTCCAACCATCCGCGGGAGGTCTATGCCGGGCTCGATTTCGGCGGCATTCCGTTCCACCACCTGCCGGTGACCAAGGAGACCAAGCGCGAGCAGGAAGCGCAGATCATGGACCTCGTCGGCAAGACGAAGACCGATCTCGTCGTACTCGCCCGCTACATGCAGATCCTGTCGGATGATCTGTCGGCCAAGCTTTCGGGCCGCTGCATCAACATCCACCACTCGTTCCTGCCGGGCTTCAAGGGCGCAAAGCCCTATCACCAGGCCCATGAGCGCGGCGTCAAACTGATCGGCGCCACCGCGCATTACGTCACGCGCGATCTCGACGAAGGCCCGATCATCGACCAGGACGTCGAGCGCATCAGTCATCGCGACACGCCGGAAGATCTGGTTCGCAAGGGTCGGGACATCGAGCGCCGCGTGCTGGCACGGGCGATCCGCTACCATCTCGACGACCGCGTCATCCTCAACGGCCGCAAGACCGTGGTGTTCGTGGATTAGCGAATGGCGAGTGGCGAATGGAAGAGGGGTATATTCGCCACTCCCTATTCGCCATTCGCTCCGCTAGCGCACCGGGCTCGCCGATGTCGTCGCCGTCGCGCCCTTCTGCGCCTGCTCTTCCTTCTCGCGGTCCGCGGCCGGCAGCAGCCGCTTGCGTTCGCGTTCCTTCATGTAGGCGTCGTATTGCGGTGTGCCCGGTCGCGGAGGGGCATCGGCCGGCAGGCCGCCGGCCCATTGCGGGACGTAGTCGCCCATGCCGCCGGAGAGCTTCTCGTTGACCGTGCCGCAGCCTGCAAGGCTGGAAGCGAGCAGGGCGACTGCGGCGATCGAAAGCGGACGGGTGCGCATGGACATCTTTTGGGTCGTGCCCGATCGGGCGTGGATGAGGAGCGCCGGATGGCGTCAGCGGCGCACCATAGCTCTCAACCAGTAAAATTGGCCTATTCAGCGGTGGGCGAGAATGTATACATGATAGGTATTATAATACGCAAACTTCGGTCTTGAAGCGCTCGTTTGAGCTGATACGGTATACATTCGTGCTTTCGTTCAGGTGGCTTGGGTCGGCGTGACGAGGGGCTTCACCGCGCAGCCGTGAGATGTCCAGATTCTGCAAGTGAGAGGCGGAATCCTCCATCCACTGCATCGTGCGGCCTCCTTAGAGTGGCGCGTCGACGAGCCATCGCCATCCGGGGCAGGGGCTTTTTCGTTGACAGGACCATTTTCTTTGTACAATCGTACAAATCTCTCCCGCCGACGTTGAGGCGGATCACGCGGCTTGCGCCGAATGGTCGCCCAACGTCCGATTGACAACGGGGTTGCAGAGGACGCCATGTGGCCGCACGGCATGGCTTGTCCGCAAGTGAAGAGCGGCAAGGACCGGGCACTCGGTCCGGCTCACAAGAACGCAGGAATGAAGGGGAGGGACATTTGATGTTCGAACGCAAGATCTTTTCGCGGGCTGCCGCAGCGGCGGCCATCGCAAGCCTCGCGGCCATCGCGCCGGCCAAGGCCGAGGACAGCGTCAAGATCGGCCTGATCCTGCCGATGACGGGCGGCCAGGCCTCGACCGGCAAGCAGATCGAGAACGCGATCAAGCTCTACATGCAGCAGAAGGGCGACACCGTCGCCGGCAAGAAGATCGAGATCATCCTCAAGGACGATGCCGCGATCCCGGACAAGACCAAGACTGCCGCGCAGGAGTTGATCGTCAACGACAAGGTCAACTTCATCGCCGGCTTCGGTGTGACGCCCGCCGCACTCGCGGCCGCGCCGCTGGCGACGCAAGCCAAGATCCCGGAAATCGTGATGGCGGCCGGCACCTCGATCATCACCGAGCGCTCGCCCTATATCGTGCGCACCAGCTTCACGCTGGCACAGTCCTCGACCATCATCGGCGACTGGGCGGTGAAGAACGGCATCAAGAAGGTGGCGACCCTGACCTCGGACTACGCGCCGGGCAATGACGCGCTGAACTTCTTCAAGCAGAATTTTACCGCGGGCGGCGGCGAGGTGGTTGAAGAGGTCAAGGTTCCCCTGCAGAACCCCGACTTCGCGCCGTTCCTGCAGCGCATGAAGGATGCCAAGCCCGACGCGATCTTCGTGTTCGTGCCGGCCGGCCAGGGCGGCAACTTCATGAAGCAATATGCCGAGCGTGGCCTCGACAAGGCCGGCATCAAGGTGATCGGGCCGGGCGACGTCACCGACGACGACCTGCTCAACAACATGGGCGACGCCGTGCTCGGCACGGTCACTGCGCATCTCTACTCCGCGGCGCACCCTTCGCAGATGAACAAGGATTTTGTCGCCGCCTACAAGAAGGCGTACGGCAATCGTCCGGGCTTCATGGCGGTGGGCGGCTATGACGGCATCCACCTGATCTACGAAGCGCTGAAGAAGACGGGCGGCGACACCGACGGCACCAAGCTGGTCGAAGCCATGAAGGGCCAGAAGTGGGAAAGCCCGCGCGGTCCGATCTCGATCGACCCCGAAACCCGCGACATCGTGCAGAACATCTACATCCGCAAGGTCGAGAAGGTCGACGGCGAGCTCTACAATGTCGAGTTCGCCACCTTCGAGGCGGTCAAGGATCTCGGCAAGACCAAGAAGTGACGCGCTCTTCCAAACCTCTCCCGCTTGCGGGAGAGGTCGGCGCGAAGCGTCGGGTGAGGGGTCTCTCCTCTGGGAGATTCTTCGTTGTTGAGGCACCCTCTCCCCAGCCCTCCCCCGCAAGCGGGGGAGGGAGCGCAGCAAGGCACTTGGCGACATCTAAGATTATTTCCGGCTATCAATGACCGCAATCCTCACCAACCTGTTCGATGGCGTTGCCTACGGCATGCTGCTGTTCGTGCTCGCCTGCGGGCTTGCGGTCACGCTCGGCCTGATGAACTTCGTCAATCTCGCCCACGGCGCCTTCGCCATGGCTGGCGGCTATGTCTGCATGGTACTGGTCAACCGGATGGGCTGGCCGTTCTTCGCCGCACTGCCGCTCGCCTTCGTCTCCTCAGCCGCGATCGGCATTGTGCTCGAACGGACGCTCTACCGCCACCTCTATACGCGCAGCCATCTCGACCAGGTGCTGTTTACCATCGGCCTGACCTTCATGTCGGTTGCAGCCGTCGACTACATACAGGGCTCATCGCGCGTCTTCATCAATCTGCCGGCCGCGCTCCAGGGCCAGTTCGACCTGTTCGGCGTCGGCATCGGCCGCTACCGGCTGATGATCATCGTGATTTGCGGCCTGCTCACCATCGCTCTGCAGATGGTGCTCGCCAAGACCCGCTTCGGCAGCCGCCTGCGCGCCGCCGTCGACGATCCCCGTGCCGCGAGCGGCCTCGGCATCAACGTGCCGCAGGTGTTCGCCTTCACCTTTGCCTTTGGTTGCGGCCTTGCCGGCCTCGGCGGCGCACTCAGCGCCGAGATCCTCGGCCTCGATCCGTACTTCCCGCTGAAGTTCATGATCTACTTCCTGATCGTGGTCACCGTCGGCGGCTCCTCCTCGATAACCGGCCCGTTCCTGGCCTCGCTCCTGCTCGGCATCGGCGACGTCGCCGGCAAATATTACGTGCCGAAGATGGGCCCCTTCGTGATCTACACCATGATGATCGTGATCCTGATCTGGCGCCCGAACGGCCTGTTCGGCCGCACGGCCGCGCGTTGAGTTCGCCGATGAACGCTGCTTCCGACGTCGGTTATCACGCCCAGCGCCAGGCGCGCTGGCACTACGGCGAAATCGCCTTCTGGCTGATCGTGCTGGCCTGCGGCTTCGCCTTTCCCTCGCGCTATCTGATCATGACCGACATCCTGCGCCTGGCGCTGTTCACGATGTCGCTCGATCTCATCCTTGGCTATGCCGGCATCGTCTCGCTCGGCCACGCCGCCTTCTTCGGCGTCGGCGCCTATGCCGCGGGACTTCTCGCGCTTCACGGTATCGTCAACGAGCCCGTGCTCGCGCTGATCGTCTCAGGCCTGGCCGCGATGGTGCTTGGCTTTGCCACCAGCTTCCTGGTGATCCGCGGCGTCGACCTCACGCGCCTGATGGTGACGCTCGGCATCGCACTGCTGCTGGAAGCGCTCGCCGAGCGCTTCTCCAACATCACCGGCGGTACCGACGGCCTGCAAGGCATCGAGATGCAGCCGATCTTCGGCCAGGTTCCGTTCGACATGTTCGGCAAGGCCGGTTTCTTCTATTCGCTGGCGGTGCTGTTCCTCCTGTTCCTGTTCGCCCGCCGCGTCGTGCATTCGCCATTCGGCCTGTCGCTGCGCGCGATCAAGAACAACCCGCTGCGGGCTGCGGCGATCGGCATTCCCGTCAACCGCCGCCTGATCGCCATCTACACGCTGGCGGCGTTCTATGCCGGCATCGCGGGCGCGCTGTTCACCCAGACGACCGCGATCGCCTCGCTCGACGTCTTCGCCTTCGAGCGCTCGGCCGATCTGATGCTGGTGCTCGTCATCGGCGGCACCGGCTATCTCTATGGTGGGCTGATTGGTGCGGTGATCTTCCGCATGCTCCAGGAATTGTTCTCCACCATCACCCCCCAATACTGGCAGTTCTGGATCGGCCTCGTGCTGGTCGTGATCGTGCTGGTCGGCCGGCAGCGCCTGCATCGCTGGGTGCTGTATGTGCCGAACCTGGTGATCCGGCAGGTTGCAGGCCGCAAGGCGGTCGTCGCCGTACCGGAGAGCGAGGCATGACCATCGCGCTCGAAACCCAGAAGCTCGAAAAGCAGTTCGGCGGCCTGCGCGTCACCCGCGATCTCTCGCTTAGGGTCGAGCAGGGGGCCCGCCACGCGCTGATCGGTCCGAACGGCGCCGGCAAGACCACGGTGATCAACCAGCTCACCGGCGTGCTGAAGCCGAACTCGGGTCGCATCCTGCTCGAAGGCCAGGACATCACCGATCTGCCCGTGCACAAGCGCGTGCTGCTCGGCCTGTCGCGCACCTTCCAGATCAACCAGCTCTATCCCGATCTCACCCCGCTCGAGACCATCGGTCTTGCCGTCTCCGAGCGTCTCGGCCACGGCGGCGACTGGTGGCGGCGGATGGGCACGCGCAGCGACGTCAATGGCGAGATCGCCGATCTCCTGACCCGCTTCCATCTGCTCGACGTCATGAACGAGCAGACCGTGACGCTGCCCTACGGCAAGCAGCGTCTGCTCGAGATCGCGGTCGCGATCGCGGCCAAGCCGCGCGTGCTGCTGCTCGACGAGCCTGCCGCGGGCGTCCCTGAGAGCGAGCGCCACGACATCCTCGCCGTGGTCGGCGCGCTACCGCGCGACGTCACCGTGCTCTTGATCGAGCACGACATGGACCTCGTCTTCTCCTTTGCCGACCGCATCTCGGTGCTGGTCTCCGGCGCGCTGCTGACCGAAGGCCCGCCCGAGCAGGTCGCGCGCGATCCGCAAGTGAAGGCGGTCTATCTCGGCGAGGAGGCGGTCAATGTCTGACCTGCTCGCGATCGATTCACTTCGCGTGGGTTATGGCGAAGCGGTGGTGCTGCCCAACATGTCCTTGCGTCTCGCCGAGGGGCAGGTCCTGGCGCTGCTTGGCCGCAACGGCACCGGCAAGACCACGCTGATCAACTCCATCGTCGGCGTCACCCGCCGCTTCTCCGGCTCGGTCGTGCTCGCCGGCACCGACGTCACCGGCTTGCGGCCCGACCAGCGCGCGCGCGCCGGCATCGGCTGGGTGCCGCAGGAACGCAACATCTTCCGCTCGCTCACGGTCGAGGAGAACATGACCGCGGTGGCCCAGCCGGGCCCCTGGACGGTCGAGAAGGTGTACGAGATGTTCCCGCGGCTGAAGGAGCGGCGGACCAACTTTGGCAATCAGCTCTCCGGCGGCGAGCAGCAGATGCTGGCGATCGGACGCGCGCTCACCCTCAACCCGAAAGTGCTGCTGCTGGACGAGCCGACCGAGGGCCTTGCCCCCATCATCGTCGAGGAGCTCTTGAAGGCGATCGGGACCATCACCCGGGCGGGCGGCATCTGCTCGATCATCGTCGAGCAGAATGCCCAAAAGATTCTGGGGCTGGCCGACCGCGTTGTGATATTGGAGCGCGGAACGATCGTCCACGACGCCCCGAGTGCTGCGCTGAAGGCCGACCCTTCGGTCCTGGAGCGGCACCTCGGCGTCGCTGGGGCGGTGGCCCACTGACTTTTTCTTCGCCTCTCCCCGCTTGCGGGGAGAGGCAGTACAACGAGCGCCGACTGAAATTTCGGGAGAAACAAGAATGCAGCGAACCAGAGCCCCCTTCCGTGCCGACGAGGTCGGTAGCCTCCTGCGTCCGGCCAAGATCAAGGAAGCCCGCACCCGGCTCGAGAAGGGCGAGATCTCGGCCGACGATCTGCGCAAGATCGAGGACATGGAGATCGAGAAGGTCGTGCACAAGCAGGCCTCGATCGGGCTCAAGCTCGCGACCGACGGCGAATTCCGCCGCTCCTGGTGGCATTTCGACTTCCTGGCCAAGCTCACCGGCTGCGAGCTGTTCCACCCCGACACCGGCATCCAGTTCGCGGGCGTGCAGACCCGTCACGACGCGGTGCGCGTCATCGGCAAGCTCGACTTTCCCGACAACCACCCGATGCTCGACCACTTCCGTTTCCTGAAGAAGGTCGCCGATCAGGCCCACGTCACCGCCAAGATGACGATTCCGTCGCCCGCTGTGCTGCACTTCCGCGGCGGCCGCAAGTCGATCTCCAAGGACGTCTATCCCGATCTCGACGCCTTCTACGAGGACCTCGGCAGGACCTATCGCAAGGCGGTGAAGGCATTCTACGACGCCGGCTGCCGTTATCTCCAGTTCGACGACACCGTGTGGGCCTATCTCTGCTCACAGGAGGAATTGCAGAAGGCGCGCGAGCGCGGCGACAATCCGGATGGTCTCCAGCAGATCTATGCGCGCATCATCAACTACGCGCTGGCCGAGAAGCCTGCCGACATGGTGGTGACGACCCATGTCTGCCGCGGCAATTTCCGCTCGACCTGGATTTCTTCAGGCGGCTACGAGCCCGTGGCCGAAACCATGCTCGCCGGCACCAATTACGACGGCTACTTCCTCGAATACGATTCTGACCGTGCCGGCGGTTTCGAACCGCTGCGCTTCCTGCCCAGGGGCAACAAGGTCGTCGTGGTCGGCGTCATCACCTCGAAGTTCGGTGAGCTCGAGAAGAAGGACGACATCAAGCGCCGCCTGGAGGAAGCCGCCAAGTTCGCGCCGTTGGAGCAGCTCGCGCTCTCCCCGCAATGCGGTTTCGCTTCGACGGAAGAGGGCAACATCCTCTCCGAGGAAGAGCAGTGGGCCAAGCTCAGCCTCGCTGTCGAGATCGCGAAGGAAGTGTGGGGCCAATAAGCCGCGGAGCTAGCCGCCCTCGTGTCCCGGACGCGCTGCAACGCTCCTGCGTTGCCGCGCAGAGCCGGGACCCATGCTGCTGGACTTGCTATTCGGAGATGTGGGCCCCGGGCTCAGCAGCGCACCGCTCGCTGGACGATGCTTCGCATCGCCAGGGAAGCGCTGCGCTGCGTCCGGGGCACGAGCGTATCTCACTTCTCCGCCAGATAAACCTCGCCTAGCAGCGACGAGTTCGACCACGGCACCTGCTTGTTCTTGGTGGTCGAGACCACCTCCGCCCGCACCCGCGTTAGCATCTGCTGCACCTCCAGCCCGGGCGTGCCGAGGTGGCGGGAGAGCGCGGCGGAAAACGGCGAATTGGCGCCTTCGCCGTCGAGCGCGACCTGGCCCGGCGCGGGCGCGAAGGCGATCAGCGTGCCGGCGCCCAATGTGGCGCCAGTGCCCAGGCTCGTCGGTGCCGCGAGGCCCGATGCGCCTTCGATGCCGCGATTGGTGCCGGCGCTTGCCACCTGCTGCGCCATGGGATTGTTGCGGCAGGCATCGAAGATCAAGATGTTGGTGCGAACCTGGTCGTCGAGGCCGGCCATGATCGTGTCCATGTCGATCATCGCCTCGGTCATGGCCGTGCCCGGCTTGAGCGCGACGTCGACGGGAATGAGATAGTTGCGGCCGTCGACCTGCACGCCATGGCCGGCATAATAGACCACCGCGACCTGCGCCCGGGCGGCTTCGCGCAGGAAGTCGCGTGTCATTTTTTGCATCGCGGCGCGATCGAGATCGATGCCCTCCGACACGGTAAAGCCGATGTCGCGCAGGCTCTTGGCGACGGCGCGCGCGTCGTTGGCGGGATTGGGCAGCGCCTTGACATGGGCATAGGCGCCGTTGCCGATGATCAGCGCCATGCGTGCGCCGCGAGCGGCCGGAGCAGGCGAGGGGGCCGGTGCTGCGCCGGTCTGCTGTAGGGCAGGAATATTCGCCGGCTGGGTCGTCGGCGAGGGCGCATCGCGCGGGATCGGCGCGCCCGCGTCCGTCACCAGCGACAGCCGGACCTTTGCGGTGGCCTGGTTGGCCTTGCTGCCGGCGTCGGACGCCACGATCGCCAGCGTCGCCTGGTAGTCGTCGCGCGCGCGGGCGTAGTCGCCCTTGGCTTCATAGGCGAGTGCGCGATGGGTGTAGCCGGAGATCAGCACGCTGTTCGGCGGCGTCATGATGTTGACTGGCGGCCTTTCCTTGGCCAGCCGGATCGCCTCGCTGCCGTCGGCGATGGCGCGATCGAGATCGCCCTTGGCGCGCCAGATCGCGGTGCGGTTGATCAGTGGCTGCGGCAGCGAGGGATCAAGCCGGATCGCCTGGTTGATGTCGGCGAGCGCACCGTCGAGATCGCCGAGCGCCTGTTTCGAGATGCCGCGATTCTGGAACGAGAATGCCGATTTCGGATCGGCCTTGATCGCCATGTCGTAGTCGGCGATGGCCTTGGCATAGTCGTGCTTGCCGCGCCAGGCGTTGCCGCGATTGTGGAAGATGGTGCCGCTCGGCGGTCCGAGCGTCAGCGCGTCTTCGAAATCGCTGATCGCGATCTCGGAGTCGCCCTTGTCGTAATAGGCCGATCCCCTGAGATTGTAGGCCGCTTGGCTCGGCCGAAGTCGGATCGCTTCGGTGGCATCAGTGATGACCTTCGAATAATTGCCCTTCTTGTTCCAGCCCACCGCGCGCCAGAAATGAATGGTCGCGAGCTGCTCGCCCCGAAACACCTTCAACGCGATGATCTTGTTGCAGGCATCGATCATCTGCTCCGCAGGGGTCGTGTCGGTGGTGCAGAGCGGCCCAAGCTGATTGCGCGCCTGCGCGACCGCGGGTGCGGACCAAAGGGTCGCGGCGAGCAGGCTGAGCGCGACGAGCAGGCGGCGCATGGCGATGGACCTTCACAGGAGAAGCGCCTGTTTGTTGCCCGGCGGGCCGCAGCGGTTCACGGCTGGCGCCGGCGCGAGCGGCCGGGGAGGCGCCTCGATCCACTATTCCCTCGGTGGGCAGACTTTGCTAGGAGAGTGCGTCCCACTTAGGCTGCCCACCGCGTCCCACCCTATGAAGAACGACGAAATCCTGAGCCAGATCACGGAGTTCTGCCGCAAGGCGGACATGGCGGAATCGACCTTTGGCCGGCGCGCGGTGAACGATGGGAAGCTGGTGCACCGCCTGCGCGAGGGCAAGCGCATCACTATCGACACGCTGGAGCGGCTCCAGGCCTATATGGCGGCCTCGATGGCCGGCGGCGTGCCGCCGCCGCGGGGGCTTCAGGTGCCGCCCGAGAAGCGCGACCCGCGCGGCAATTTCCGCTTCTTCGAGAACCGCCAGAAATACCTGCTGTTCGTCCATACCTGCAGCGAAAAGCGGGTGATCGCGGACAGGGTCGCGCTGGAGCTCGCCTCGATCCATCCGCGCCCGCCGGCCCTGCGCCTGTTCGACGCCGGCGTCGGCGACGGCACCGTGCTGGCGCGGGTGCTGCGCGCAACGCACCAGCGCTTTCCCCACATGCCGTTCTACGTCGCCGGCAAGGAGCTCAGTCTCGAAGACCTTCGCCTGACGCTGGAGAAGGTGCCGGACCGCATTTTCGAGCATCCGGCGTCGGTGTTCGTCTTCACCAACATGTTCTATTCGGAGGCGCCCTGGCTCACGCCGGCATCGCCTGCGGCGGCGGCCGCGACTGTCTGGCACGAAGTCCCGCTGCGGGGCGCCTCATCGGGGGAGTTCGAGCAGCAGATCGCCGAGCTGAGGCCGTTCCTGGAGCAGAACTGGCGCGCCGCGATCAGCCCGCGCACCGCCATGCCGCTGTATGAGCGGCCCGTGGTTCTGGTGCTGTATCGCGAGGACCACAGGTTCCTGCTGGATTCGACCATTCCGCGGCCGGGCCAGACCGAAGCCAATTTCGATCTCGTCATCGCGTCCCAGCCCTACCGTGCCCTGTCCTCGGTCAACTTCCGGGCCAAGCGGATCATCGCACCTCTGGCGCGGGCGCTTCGGCCGGGAGGGCGCCTGATCGGTATCCACTCCCATGGCCAGGATCCGGGCATGGAAATGATCCAGGCGATCTGGCCCGGAGAAAATCCTTTCGCGGTGAGCCGTCATGAGCTATTGCGCGCCGTTAAGTATGAACTCGGATCGGTGGGCCGCGACTTAAATTTTAATGCATATGCGGATAACCGCTCGATCTTCAGGTATGATATGGAAGCGCTGCCCAACGAGGTCACCGGTACGATCGGGACCTCGACGGCCTTTGCAGCGTGGAATGCGGCGGTGTATGTCGCTCAGATTGAGGACGACCGGTTGACAGAAATGACTCAAAACGGCCGCACTCTGGATGCCGCCAGGGACGTGCTGCGAAAGTACAATGGGCTCTGGTTTCTCGACGAATCCTACGTCATCTCGCGCCGGCGTGATTGACATCTCCACAGGTAAACATCGCAAACGCCCGCCGGCTTAGCGGCGGAACAAGGGGTTACTGATGCGCGCGTCCTATCTCTTCACCAGCGAGTCCGTGTCCGAAGGTCATCCGGACAAGGTCTGCGACCGCATTTCCGACGAGATCGTCGATCTGTTCTACCGCGAAGGGCCGAAGGCCGGCATCGACCCCTGGCAGATCCGCGCCGCCTGCGAGACGCTCGCCACCACCAACAAGGTGGTGATTGCCGGCGAGACCCGCGGTCCGAAGTCGGTGACCAACGAGCAGATCGAGGGCGTCGTCCGCGGCGCGATCAAGGACATCGGCTACGAGCAGGAAGGCTTCCACTGGAAGACCTGCGACATCGAGATCCTCCTGCATCCGCAGTCGGCCGACATCGCCCAGGGCGTCGATGCGCTGCAGCCGGGCGAGGTCAAGGAAGAGGGCGCGGGCGACCAGGGCATCATGTTCGGTTACGCCACCAACGAGACGCCCGATCTGATGCCGGCGCCGATCTTCTACGCCCACAAGATCCTCCGCCTGATCTCCGAAGCCCGCCACTCCGGCAAGGAGAAGGTGCTCGGACCGGACTCCAAGAGCCAGGTCACCGTGCAATACGAGAACGGCAAGCCGGTCGCCGTGCGCGAGATCGTGGTCTCGCACCAGCATCTGGTTCCGGACCTCACCTCGAACCAGGTCCGCGAGATCGTCGAGCCCTATGTTCGCGAGGCGCTGCCGAAGGACTGGATCACCCCGAAGACGATCTGGCACATCAACCCGACCGGCAAGTTCTACATCGGCGGCCCCGACGGCGATGCCGGCCTGACCGGCCGCAAGATCATCGTCGACACCTATGGCGGTGCGGCCCCGCATGGCGGCGGCGCGTTCTCCGGCAAGGATCCGACCAAGGTCGACCGCTCGGCGGCTTATGCCGCGCGCTACGTCGCCAAGAACATCGTCGCCGCCGGGCTTGCCGACCGCTGCACGCTCCAGCTCGCCTACGCCATCGGCGTGGCGCGTCCGCTGTCGATCTACATCGACACCCATGGCACCGGCAAGGTGCCGGAGGAGCAGCTCGAGAAGGCTGCGGCGCAGGCGATGGATCTGACGCCCCGCGGCATCCGCACCCATCTCGACCTCAACCGCCCGATCTACGCGCGGACGTCTGCCTACGGCCATTTCGGCCGCACGCCCGACAACGAGGGCGGCTTCTCCTGGGAGAAGACCGATCTCGTCGAGCCGCTCAAGCGCGCGCTCTAGTTCTCTTGCGTCGTTCCGGGTTCGCTCGTTTCACGAGCGCCCCGGAATGACGAGCCAACAAACAGGAACCCCCCATGAACGCGAAGCCCGGCTTCACCGATTACATCGTCAAGGACATTTCGCTCGCCGATTTCGGCCGCAAGGAGCTCTCGCTGGCCGAGACCGAGATGCCCGGCCTGATGGCCACCCGCGAGGAGTACGGCCCTAAGCAGCCGCTGAAGGGCGCGCGGATCGCCGGCTCGCTGCACATGACGATCCAGACCGGCGTGCTGATCGAGACGCTGGCCGCGCTCGGCGCCGACATCCGCTGGGTCTCCTGCAACATCTACTCGACGCAGGACCATGCTGCAGCGGCGATCGCGGCCGCCGGCATTCCCGTCTTCGCCGTCAAGGGCGAGACGCTGACCGAGTACTGGGACTACACCGCGAAGCTGTTCGACTGGCACGGCGGCGGTCACCCGAACATGATCCTCGACGACGGCGGTGACGCCACCATGTACGTCCATCTCGGTCTGCGCGCCGAGAACGGCGACGCCGCCTTCCTCGACAAGCCCGGCTCCGAGGAAGAGGAAGTCTTCTTCGCGCTTTTGAAGAAGCAGCTCAAGGAGAAGCCGAAGGGTTACTTCGCCGCCATCGCCAAGAGCATCAAGGGCGTGTCCGAAGAGACCACCACGGGCGTGCATCGTCTCTATGACATGCAGAAGGCGGGCACGCTGCTGTGGCCGGCCATCAACGTCAACGACAGCGTCACCAAGTCGAAGTTCGACAACCTCTATGGCTGCCGGGAATCGCTGGTCGACGGCATCCGCCGCGGCACCGACGTGATGCTGTCGGGCAAGGTCGCGATGGTCGCCGGCTTCGGCGACGTCGGCAAGGGCTCGGCCGCCTCGCTGCGCCAGGCCGGCTGCCGCGTCATGGTGTCGGAAGTCGATCCGATCTGCGCGCTGCAGGCCGCGATGGAAGGCTACGAGGTCGTGACCATGGAAGACGCCGCGCCCCGCGCCGACATCTTCGTCACCGCCACCGGCAACAAGGACATCATCACCATCGAGCACATGCGCGCGATGAAGGATCGCGCCATCGTCTGCAACATCGGTCACTTCGACAACGAGATCCAGATCGCGGCTCTCCGTAACCTGAAGTGGACCAACATCAAGCCGCAGGTCGACGAGATCGAATTCCCCGACAAGCACCGCATCATCATGCTGTCGGAGGGCCGCCTCGTGAACCTCGGCAACGCGATGGGCCATCCTTCTTTCGTGATGTCGGCGTCCTTCACCAACCAGACGCTGGCGCAGATCGAGCTGTTCGCCAACAACAAGGACGGCAAGTACGAGAAGAAGGTCTACGTGCTGCCGAAGACGCTCGACGAGAAGGTCGCCCGCCTGCACCTCGCCAAGATCGGCGTCAAGCTCACCGAGCTGCGCAAGGACCAGGCCGACTACATCGGCGTGAAGCAGGAAGGTCCGTACAAGTCGGATCATTACCGCTACTGAGCCGTACGCAGTTGCGACACAAAGGCCCCGGAGCGATCTGGGGCCTTTTTTTGTTGGGTCTGCCTGTGGTACGCTTTCAGGTAGAGCCGAAACAAGCCTGCCACTTCCAGAGCCGGCGGCCGATTTCCCGCGTTCATTGTCGGAAATGCATATGGAGGGAATGCGATGTCCAGCGAAGCCAATGTTCAGCTATTGAAGGAAGCCTATCGCCAGTGGAGCGACAGCAAGGGCCAAGACGTCGACTACTGGTTCGACAAGGTCATCGGCCCGCAGATCAAGTTCGATTCGATTCCGCAGGGGGATGCGGCGGTGCCTTTTGCCACGCGTTGTGACGACCGCAATGCACTGCGCGGCTATTTCGAGGGTCTGCTGGCTGACTGGAGCATGCAGTACTACACGATGAACGAATTCGTCGCGCAGGGCGACACCGTCGTCGCGCGCGGGGAGTGCGCATGGACCAACAAGAAGACCAACAAGGTCGCGAAGACGCCGAAGATCGATTACTGGCGCTTCAAGGACGGCAAGGCGGTCGAATTCCACGAGTATTTCGACACCGCCAAGGTCTACGGCGCGACCGTCCCGTGATGGTTGCAATTCGGCGCGGCCCTGCCATGCTGCGGCGAGGGAGAGCGCCATGACGGAAGCGAAAGAACATTTCGACGTCCTCATCGTCGGTGCCGGGCTATCCGGCATCGGCGCGGGCTATCATTTGCAGACCAGGTGTCCGACTAAGAGCTACGTGATCCTGGAGGGGCGCGATTGTATCGGCGGCACCTGGGACCTGTTCCGCTATCCCGGCATCCGCTCCGACAGCGACATGTTCACGCTCGGCTATTCCTTCAAGCCGTGGACCGACCCGAAGGCGATCGCCGACGGGCCGCAAATCCTGAACTATGTGCGCGAAACAGCCAGCGAGAACGGCATCGACAAACACATCCGCTTCCGCCATCGCGTCAAGCGCGCTTCTTGGTCGACGAGCGAGGCACGCTGGACCGTCGAGGTCGAGCGCATCACGGTGGAGGGCGCGAGCGAGCTGGTTCGCTTTACCTGCAATTTCCTCTTCATGTGCTCGGGCTATTACAAATACGAGGCGGGCTACACGCCGGAGTTCAAGGGCGCTGCGGATTTCGCCGGCCGCATCGTGCATCCGCAGAAATGGACCGAGGACATCGACTATGCGGGAAAGCGCGTCGTCGTGATCGGCTCGGGCGCGACCGCGGTCACGCTGGTGCCGGAGCTTGCCAAGAAGGCGGCGCAGGTCACCATGCTGCAGCGCTCACCGACCTATGTGGTATCGCGGCCGGCGCAGGATCCCCTCGCCAACAAGTTGCGCCGCAATCTGCCGGCGCAGCTGGCCTATCATTTGATCCGCTGGCGCAACGTGATGTGGGGGATGTTCTTCTTCCAGCTCAGCCGGCGCAAGCCTGCCAAGGTCAAGGACCTCATTCTCAAGGGCGTGCGAATGGCGCTCGGCCCCGACTACGACGTCGCAACCCACTTCACCCCGCGCTACAATCCCTGGGACCAGCGGCTGTGCCTGGTGCCGGACGGCGACCTCTTCAAGGCGATCCGCGAGCAGCGCGCCAGCGTCGTTACCAACGAGATCGACACGTTCACGCATGACGGCATCCGCCTGAAGGACGGAAGCGAGCTTGCGGCCGACATCATCGTGACGGCGACCGGATTGGTGCTCCAGGTCGTCGGCGGCCTCGAGGTCAGTGTCGACGGTCGCGCCGTCGATTTTGCCAATACGCTGACCTACAAGGGCATGATGTATGCCGACGTGCCCAACATGGCCTCGGCCTTCGGTTACACCAATGCATCCTGGACGCTGAAATGCGATCTCACCTGCGAATATGTCTGCCGTCTCATCAACTACATGGACCGGCACAATTTCCGTCAATGCGTGCCGCACAACGACGATTCGACGATCACAGCGCAGCCGTCGCTGGATTTCACCTCGGGCTATGTGCAGCGCTCGGTGGCCAAGATGCCGAAGCAGGGCTCGAAGCGGCCGTGGCGGCTGCACCAGAACTACGCGCTCGACATCGTGTCCCTGCGCTTTGGCCGGATCGATGACGGTGTGATGCGCTATTCCTGACGGCGCCTCCGCAATGCGGTTTCGGCCGGCTCACGACGTCCTGCTTCGTGTCTGCGTCGGTCCTGTCGACCTCCTACGTGCAATGACGGGAGGATCATCCTGTCCGGGCCGCGCGGCGGTGTCGGAATTCCTGCACCGGCAGGCCGCCCCAGCCCCAATTGGCGGTGTCGACTTCCTCGATCACGACGAAGGTGGACTCGAGCGGCTTGCCGAGCACGTCGAGCAGGAGCTGGCTCGAACCCTTGATCAGTGCGGCCTTCTCCTCCGCCGTGAGCGACGCCGCTCCCGGCGTCGTTCCCTCGCGGGTCACTTGAATGGTGACGATGGGCATCGTGCTTCTCCTCGTCTCAATGGCCGGCGCTCTGCCCGCCGTCGACATGCAGGATCTCGCCGGTCACGAAGGAGGCCCCCTCGAGATAGAGCACCGCATCGACGATGTCGGACATCTCGCCCATGTGGCCGACGGGGTGCAGTGCGCTGAGCTGCGCATGCGTCGCGATTGGGTGCATCGGCGACTTGATGACGCCGGGCGACACGGCGTTCACACGGATGCCGCGCTTGGCGTATTCGATCGCGAGCGACCTGGTCGCGGCGTTGAGGCCGCCCTTGCTCAGCGAGGCCAGCACGGATGGAACGTTCGAATTGGCCTGATCGACCAGCGTGGTCGTGATCTGGACGACATGGCCGGACCCCTGCTTCTCCATCTCGGCGATGGCGAGCTGGGTGATGTTGAAAAAACCCGCGACGTTGGTGCCCATCACCGCCGCATAGTCTTCGGCCGTGTACTGGGTGAACGGCTTTGCGACGAAGATGCCGGCATTGTTGACCAGCGTGTCGACACGGCCGAAGCGGGCGACGGCCTGGGAGACCACGCGCTCGGCAGTGGCCCGGTCGGCGATGTCGCCGGGAACGGCGACGACGTCATCGTCGCCCGACGGCTTGATGGAGCGGGCTGTGGCGACGACGCGATAATTGCGATCGCGAAAACCCTTGACCAGGGCGGCGCCGATGCCCTGCGATGCACCGGTGACGATGGCGACCTTCTGCTCGATACCCATGATGGGCTCCTGTTGTTTGCTCTGAGAACCTGCGCCAGCAGCGGCTGGCTTGCGTGCTGAGATACGCTGCGGCGGGCCGGTCGCGAAGATCCGCCGTCCGGCAGACACTCTTTCGCCGCGCGAACGAATGCGGGGTCGGCGCCCCGGCGGTGGTTGTCGAGCTTGCGGCGAACGCCTAGCCTGCGAGCGGAAGCTCAGGGGGGCGACGGGAAGGGAATGGATCGTCTGGATGCGATGAAAGTGTTCGTCCTGGCGGTGGACGAGGGCAGCTTGGCTGCCGCCGGGCGCAAGCTCGGCCGCTCGCCGGCAGCGGTGAGCCGGGCCATCGCGTTTCTGGAAGAGCGCGTCGGCGCCGAACTGCTGCACCGGACGACACGCGCGATCAAGCTGAGCGAGGAGGGGGAACGCTATGCCGCAATCTGCCGGCGTGTGCTCGCCGAGCTCCAGGAAGCGGACGACATCGCGGCTGGACCGCGCACGGCGCCGCGCGGCCTGCTCACGATCACGGCTCCCGTGGTCTCCGGAGAGATGGTCTTGCGGCCGATCCTCGATGCGTTCCTCGATGCTTATCCGACCGTGTCGGCCAAGCTGCTGTTGTTCGATCGCGCGGTCAACCTGATCGAGGAGGGTATCGATATCGCGCTTCGCATCGGTCCCCTCGCGGATTCAGCGATGATCGCGATGCGGGTCGGCGAGATCAGCCGCGTCGTCGTGGCAGCGCCACGCTATCTCAAGCAGCATCCACGCATTACCGAGCCCGGCGATCTCGCCAAGCATCAGATCGTGGCGATGGCGCACCTTCCCAATTCCTGGACCTTTGCGCCGCAGGCCGGCGCGTCAGTGCCGCGCACGGTTCAGTTCACGCCTCGGCTTGTCGTCAACAGCACCTATGCGGCGGTAGCCTCCGCGGTCGCTGGGCGCGGCGTCGCGCGGATGTATTCCTATCAGGTGGCCGAGCGGGTCGCCCGCGGCGAGCTCGAGATTGTACTGGCTAGCGAGGAGGATCCGGAGATGCCCGCGCATTTGATCTGCCCGCAGGGCCGGCTCTCGGTGCCGAAGGTGCGGGCCTTCACCGACTTCGCGGTGCCCCGGCTGAAGAAGCAGTTTGCGCTGCTGAAGAAGAGCATCAAGGCGCGTTGAGCTGCTTCGCGCCCCCGCAATGCGTTGTTTTGCGTATACGGCGGCCCGGCTGAATCGGCGAGGGTTCCAAAACGGTTAACGCCGATTTAACGGATCAGTCCTAGCCTGTCTCGGCCGGGGTTACTCGCAAAGGCCGAGGTGAGCCCAATGGAAGCCCAGAGAATCGCCGTCGATGCCGTCGTCGCGCTGACCGATTGCGACCGCGACGCCGTCATCGCCTTCATCCGCCGTCTCTATCTGGCCGGCGTCACCGACCCCAAGCGCCTGACCTTCAAGGGTCTCCAGGCGCTGTCCAGGGCATGATTTGACCGCCGCCAGGTTTCCTCGTCTGCTCTCTCCAGTGTGAACGCAACCTAGCGGTGAGTATCTTGTCGCGCCCGTTCGCCCGGAGTAGATGACGTCCCCGGCTGGGTTCACTGGGGAACGGGGAGATGTTGAAACAGCTTTTTGCGCCGCAACTTGTCATTCTTTATGTGCTGGCGGCCTCGACGATTTACGTTCACTTCCGCGGCAAGCAGCGGCTGCGCTTTGCGCGCCAGCTCGGCGATCACTCCACCTATCTGGCACCTTACAATGTGCTGATGTATGCGGGCTCGGCAGTGCCGAACAAGCCGGTGATCTCGGTCGAGCAGTTTCCGGAGCTGAGGCCGCTGAGCGAGAACTGGGAGACCATCCGCGACGAGGCCGTGCGCCTGTTCGACGAAGGTTTTATCCGTGCGGCGGCGAAGAATAACGATTGGGGATTCTACTCGTTCTTCAAGAGCGGCTGGAAACGGTTTTACCTGAAATGGTATGACGACTTCCTGCCCTCGGCGAACACGCTGTGCCCGAAGACGGTTGAGCTGCTCAAGTCGATCCCGAGCGTGCACGGCGCGATGTTCGCGATGCTGCCGCCGGGCGGCAAGCTGGGCGCGCATCGGGATCCCTTCGCGGGCTCGCTGCGCTATCACCTCGGCTTGGTCACGCCGAACTCGAACAAGTGCCGGATCCTGGTCGATGGCGTCGAATGCGTCTGGCGCGACGGCGAGGCCTTCATGTTCGACGAGACCTTCATCCACAGCGCCGAGAACGCGACCGACGTCAATCGCATCATCCTGTTCTGCGACGTCGAGCGCCCGATGAAGTTCGGCTTCATGACCGCAATCAACCGCTGGGTCAGCCATCACATCGTGAAGGCGTCGGCGACCCAGAACGTCGACGGGGAGAATGTCGGCGTGCTCAACAAGGTGTTCGGCAAGCTCTACGAGGTCCATCTCGCCAGCCGCAAGGTCAAGGAGTGGAACCGCAACGTCTACTACACGCTGAAATACTCTCTGACGGCGCTGGTTCTTGGTCTCATCGTGTATTCGGCACTGAATTGAAGCGACGCGTGGGGCGGATCGGCGAAGCTTGGTTCGCCCTTGCGTCATGCCGGTATGTGGGCTGCTTTCGTCCTGCCCTGCCACGATCGGCCGATCCCGGTCGGCATCGGCTAGCGATGGTGCTTGTGCCCTGTGGAGCTATCGGGACGGGAGCTATCGGGATGCTGGTAGCCCCGTAACTCTGCATACCGCTGCATCTGGCTGTGATTGAGCAGGGCAGCGGTCGATAGATGATATTTGAGATGGCTCTCGCGGAGCTGCCCCTGCGTTTCGGCAATGGCCCCGATGCTCGTCTTGAGCGTTTCCGACGTGACCGCACGGGAAGAGAAAAGGTCTTCCAGCGCTCGCTCTTGTTCAACGAGCTTGTTACCCAGCGGAACGGTTTCCTGTTTCATGGCATCGAACAGTCGCCGGACCTCGACGCGTTGATCGGCCGTCAAGTCGAGGCCATCGCCGAGTTCGAGTACGTGGCTGGGACCGGGATATCCATTGAGCTCCGCAGCAAGAGCCAGGCCCATACCGCGTCCGGCGCGAAGATCGTCGATCTGCTGCTGTGACAGCGCCTTGATGGGGCGCCCTTCGAGGCCGGCATAGGGGCGGCTGGACTGGGCGCCGGCGGCGCTGCTGGCGAGGAGGAGAGAGGCTGCAAGCAGAAGCAGGCGGCTCATGAGTCTGGCTCCATCAAATCGAGCCAGCCGATGCCGAAGCATCGGACCCGGCTGCGACGCTGCCCTTATCGCGATCGAGGTGACCTCGGGTTTCAAATCTTGCTGGATAGTCCGCCCCATGGCAACAAACATTGCCGCGATTTGAGTTGCCAAATGTGGAGCAGGTGATGGCCTCCTTGCCGACCGCGAATGCCGAGATCATGCAGTTCTTCCGCGATTGGCTGGAAACCTTCGCGGGCTATGTCCGGGACGTCGACTACGCCTCGGCGCGACCGCTCTTCCATCCGGAGGTGCTGGCCTTCGGTACCCATAACGATGTCATCCCCGGCCTCGATCAGTGGGTCTCGACGCAATGGGACAATGTCTGGCCGAAAACGACCGACTTCCGTTTCGTGCTCGATCAGGCCTCAATCCTGGCATCGTCCGACGGCACGATGGCAACGGTGATCGCGCCGTGGACGAGCACGGGCTATCATCAAGATGGCAGCCCGTTTGCGCGGCCCGGCCGAGCGACGATGGTGTTTTCAAGACATGGCGACGGCTGGCTGTGCGTGCATTCGCACAGGTCGCTCAATCGCGGTGTGCCGCAGACAAGCCACGCCAATCGGCCGGTGAAGGCCTGGTAGCCTGAGGGTGGATTAGCGAAGCGTAGTCCACCATCTTGCCGCAGCAAAGACGGTGGTGGATTGCGCTTTCGCTAATCCCCCTACGATTCCAGCCTATTCCGGCTGGCCGATGCTCACCTTCAGCGTGCCGACACCGTCGACGCCGCATTCGAGCTTGTCGCCGGGTTGGAGCTGGGACACGCCGGCCGGGGTGCCGGTCATGATGATGTCGCCGGCAGCGAGCTTCACCTGCTGCGAGAGCTGCCAGATGATCTCGGGCACGTTCCAGATCAGCTCGGTGAGGTCGCCCTTCTGGGCTTCCTTGCCGTTGACGGTGAGCCAGATCTTGCCTTTGGCGGGATGGCCGATCTTCGAGGCCGGCTGAATCGCGGAGCAGGGCGCCGAATAGTCGAACGACTTGCCGATCTCCCAGGGACGCTCCTTCTTGCGCGAGGCGAGCTGGAGGTCGCGGCGGGTGAGGTCGATGCCGACGGCGTAGCCGTAGACGTGATCGAGTGCCTTGTCGGCCGGGATGTTGAGGCCGCCGCTCTTCATCGCCACGATCAGCTCGACCTCGTGATGCAGGTCCTTGGTCAGCGGCGGATAGGGAATCGTGGCGCCGTCGGGCACCAGCATGTCGGCGTGCTTGGCGAAGAAGAACGGCGGGGCGCGCTCGTCGTTGCCCATCTCGCGGATGTGCTCGAGATAGTTGCGGCCGACGCACCAGATGCGGCGAACCGGATATCGGCCGCTTTCCCCGACGACGGGAAGCGAAGCCTGGGGCGGAAGCGGGATGACGTAGGAGGCGGCGTTCATGAAGCGGTCTCGCTGCTCTTGAGGTGGAACGAACTCTATGCGGTTGCGCTGATCGGCGCCAGGGCGGCGTCGTGGTGGTGTTGCAGGCGGAAGAACGAGGCGTAGCGGCCGCCGCGGCGGAGCAACTCGTCATGCCGGCCCTGCTCGACGATCTCGCCACCCTCGACCACCAGGATGCTATCTGCGTGCATGATGGTGTGCAGACGGTGGGCGATCACGATGGTGGTGCGGTTTTGGCAGAGATGCTCGATCGCCTCCTGCACCTGCCGCTCGGACTCCGAATCGAGCGCCGCCGTGGCCTCGTCCAGGAGGATGACCGGCGCGTCCTTGATCAGCGCGCGCGCCACCGCAATGCGCTGGCGCTGGCCGCCGGACAGCTGCGTGCCGTGCTCGCCGACCGGGGTGTCGTAGCCGAGCGGGAAGCCCATGATGAAATCATGCGCGCAGGCCGCCTTCGCCGCCTCGATGATCTCGTCCTCGCTCGCGCCCGGCTTGCCGAAGGCGATGTTGCTCCGGATGGTGTCGCGGAACAGATAGACGTCCTGTCCGACATAGGCGGTCTGCGACCGCAGCGATTTGCGCGAGACCGCGCCGATCGACTGGCCGTCGATCACGATGTCGCCCTGCGTCACCTCATGGAAGCGCAGCAGCAGCGCCAGCACGGTCGATTTGCCGCCGCCGGAGGGGCCGACCAGCGCGGTGACCTTGCCGGGTTCGGCGACGAAGCTCATGCGGTTGAGCACGGTCTCGCCGGCGCGGTAGGCGAAGCTGACGTCGCGCAGCTCGATCCGCGCCTCGGTGAGCTGCAACGCCGGCTTGTCGTCGTCGGAGCGCTCGCTGGCAGGGCTGTCGACGACTTCGAGCAGCATGCGGGCGCCGACGAGCTGACTGTTCAAATCGATGTTGAGCCGCGCCAGCCGCTTGGCCGGCTCGGTCGCCATCAGGAACGCGGTCATGAAGGAGAAGAACGCGCCGGGCGTGGCGTTGAGCGCGACCACGCTGTAGCCGCCGTACATCAGGCAGCCGGCGACCGCGAAGCCGCCGAGCATCTCCATCAGCGGGTTGGAGCGGTTGGCAACACGCGCCATCTTGTTGGCGTTGCGCTCGACGATCGCGATGTTCTCGTCGATGCGCTTCTGCATGGTCTCTTCCAGCGTGAACGCCTTGACCGTGCGGATGCCCTGCAGCGATTCCTGCATCGTCTCCATGATGTCGGCAGTGCCGGTGAACTGGTTGTAGGCGAGGCCTTTGATGCGCTTCACCAGCTTGCGCAGGACCAGCATCGCCGGCGGCACCGCGACGAGGCCGATGAACGACATCAGCGGATCCTGCCACACCATCACGCCGATCATGGCGAGCAGCATCAACAGGTCGCGCCCGATGGCGTTGACCAGCATGTTGAGCACGTCGGTGATCGACTTGGCGCCGGCCGTCAGCCGCGCCAGGAATTCGGAGGAATGGCGCTCGGAGAAGAAGCCGACGCTCTCGCGCATCAGTTTTGCGAAGAGCTGGCGCTGGTTGGTGGCAAGGATCGCGTTCGAGATCTTGGTCAGGATCACCATGTGGCCATAGGTCGCCACGCCCTTGATGAAGAGCAGGATCACCGTGAGCCCCGAGAACATCGCGATGCCGGGGATGTTCTTGTCGACATAGGCCTGGTTGATGACCTGGCCGAGCACGTAGGTCGCGCACGCGGTCGCGCCCGCGGCCACCGCCATCAGCGCGAAAGCAACGAGGTAGCGCCGCCAGTAGACGATCCCCTGTTCCGTGACCAGGCGGCGCACCAGGGCCATTGCCGCATAGGGATCGTCGGTGATTTTCTTTGGAAACTGGGCCATCCGGTGTCCATTGACGGCGCAGGACAAAGCCTGCCCGCGCGTCAGGGATCGATGGGCCTCTGTGCCCGCTCAAGCGGGGTTTTTCAAGCCCAATTAAGGGCTTGCGCTTGGGATGATTCTAGGCCGAGGCGGCGTGGCGAAGCTCGCCATGGCGCTCGCGGAACAGCTTGTCCTCCCATGCCAGAGCGTGGGCCGCGATGGTCTCGAGGTCCTCGTATTGCGGCTTCCAGTCCAACAGTCCGCGGATGCGGCTGGTGTCGGCGACCATGGTCATGATGTCGCCCGGCCGGCGCGGCGCGTATTGCACGGCAAAGCTGCGGCCCGACACGCGCCGCACGGCGTCGATGGTCTCCAGCACCGAATAGCCGCGGCCGTAGCCGCAATTCAGCGTCGTCGAGGCACCGCCATTGCGCAGATATGCGAGGGCCGAACGATGCGCCTGCGAGAGGTCCGTGACGTGGATGAAGTCGCGAATGCAGCTGCCGTCGGGGGTCGGATAGTCGGTGCCGAACACGTCGATCTTGGCGCGCTGGCCGGTCGCGGCTTCCACCGCGATCTTGAGCAGATGCGTGGCGCCGACGGTGGCGAGGCCGATGCGGGCGTGCGGATCGGCACCGGCGACGTTGAAATAGCGCAGGGTCACGTATTGCATGCCGTAGGCGGCGGCGACGTCGTGCAGCATGATCTCGGTCATCAGCTTCGACGAGCCATAGGGCGACAGCGGCCGCGTCGGCGCGTGCTCGGGCACCGGGACCTGGTCCGGATTGCCATAGACGGCGGCGGTCGAGGAGAAGATGAAGCGATTGATGCTGCGCTTGACCGCTACGTTGAGCAGGTTGCGCGCGGTCATGAAATTGTTGCGGTAATAGCCGAGCGGATCGCGCATCGAGTCCGGGACGACGACGGAGCCGGCGAAATGGATGATGCTCTCGATGTCGTGCTGGGCGATCACGCCCTCGAGCAGGTTCTCGTCGCCGGCATCGCCGATGAACAGCGGCACGCCCTCAGGCAGATAGGCGGAGAAACCGGTCGAGAGATCGTCGATCACCACGACGTCCTCGCCGGCTTCCGCCAGCGCGAGCACCGTGTGACTTCCGATATAGCCGGCGCCGCCGGTGACTAGCACGGTCATGATCTCACCCGTCTTCGATCAACGCTGCAAGCTAACGTCTGCGTGGTGAAGAGGGGGTATCGGCGCGGCTGAACTGGTCACTATGCTTAATGTTGCGTATAGGGACTTTGCGAAATGGAGTGTGACGTGGCGAGTTTCCCCGGCGACCTCGACGTGGTCGTGCCAAATCTGCACAGGCGCTATTCCGGGGTCACCGCGACCAACCGGATGGTGGCGCCGCGGCTGGCGAAACTGTATCGCGCGGCCTGGTTCGGCTCGGACGCGCCGCAGGGGATCGCGCGGCTGAGCGTTGCTGATTTTCTGAAGTTGTGGCGCCGCAAGCGGACAGTGATCTGGCATGCGCGCCGCAACAACGAGATGATCGCCGGCGTCGTGCTGCGCGCGCTCGGCTGGCCCTTGAGGCTCGTGTTCACCTCGGCGGCGCAGCGGCATCATAGCTGGATCACGCGCTGGCTGATCCGGCGCATGGACGCGATCATCGCGACGAGTGACATCTCGGCCTCGTTCCTGAAAGTGAAGGCGACGGTGATTCCGCATGGCGTCGACACCGACGTTTACGCGCCGCCGACCGATCGCGCTGCGGCCTTCGCCGAAAGCGGTCTGCCGGGCCGCTACGCCATCGGCTGCTTCGGCCGCGTGCGTGCGCAGAAGGGCACCGACGTCTTCGTCGATGCGATGTGCCGCCTGTTGCCGCGTTATCCGGATTTCACCGCCGTCATCGTCGGTCAGGTCACGGCCGAGCAGACGCCCTTTGCCAACGACCTGAACAAGCGGATCGAGGCCGCCGGCCTGCAATCGCGCATCATCGTCACCGGCGAGCTGCCGATCGAAGCAGTGCAGCGCTGGTACCAGCGGCTGACGATCTACGCCTTCACCTCACGCAACGAAGGGTTTGGCCTGACGCTGATCGAGGCGATGGCGGCAGGCAGCGCGCTGGTCGCCGCGCGCGCCGGCGCGGCCGAGCTCGTGGTGGAGGATGGTGTCACCGGCGTGCTGGTCCCGACGGGAGATGCCGACGCGCTCGCTGCGGCGCTGGAGCCGCTGATGCGCGATGTGGCCGCTGCGGCAGCGATGGGCGAGCGGGGACGCCAGCGTGTGCTCGAGAAATTCAGCCTCGATGCCGAAGCGGCGCGGATCGGGGAGGTCTATCGGCCGCTGCTCTGACGTGGTTTTCGCCAGTCGCAAACAAGAACCGCGAAAACAACCCCATGCACCGTAGACGAGGGTAGCTGAATCAATGGGTTGGCAGCCAGCTTAATGAGCTGCGGATTTTGCGAAATCGGTTTGACTCGTCGGGCAACCCAAATCTAGCATTCATTGTGCCGGAATGCCGTCAAACTTGCGCTATCCCGCTGTCGGAGGCCCCGTCCAGCGCGAAAAGCTTCCCTTTCGGGGTCGATCGAACATCGAGGTGGCGGCACGAAAACGCATATCTAATCAACGTGTTATGTGGGTAGGAATGCGATTTTCTACACACAGGCAAGACTAACTGGGGTTTAATGCGTTGTCTGGCACTCTGCTTGCTATGCGGTTGCCACCACAGATGAGGACTGCTTTGATAAAAGATATCGCCGCAGGAGGAATGCCGAAAATGGGCCATCTCATCGTCGTTCGAGCGACTTGGGATACCGAAGCATCTGTCTGGACTGCCGAAAGCTCCGACCTTCCGGGGCTTGTCACTGAAGCTGCGAGCCTCGACGAACTCGATGCCAAGTTGCCTGGCCTTATTCGCGATCTGTTGGAAAACGACGCGGTCGCCGAGGGGTACGAAGTCCCTGTCGAGGTGATCGCGAGCTTCTCCAAACGGATCAAGATCGGCTCTGCAAAAGAAGCCGCATGAAGAGCTTTACTCCGGAATTGAAACGGATTCTGGAGAAGGCGGGATGCTTCTTTGTTCGAAGTGGGCGTGGCGATCACGAGATTTGGGAAAGCCCGGTCTCAGGCATCCGCTTTACCGTTGATAATAACATCAAATCTCGACATACAGCGAACGCGGTTCTGAAACAGGCGGGGCTGCCGAAGACTTGCCCGGCTCACGTCGTCGGCTTCGCCCCAGCCTCGCTCAACACCCGCTGCGCAATCGCCGCCACCTCGCTCGCCGCGATATTCCGCATACATCTGTGATCATTCATCTTGCAGATCGTGCTCTGGCAGGGCTGGCAGGACAGCACTTCCTTGTCCTGCACCACGGTGGCGGCGAGGCCGTTGAGCGGGGCCCAGAGATAGGGGCTGGTCGGGCCGAAGATGCCCATGGTGGGCGTGCCCAGGGCGGCCGCGATGTGCATCAGGCCGGAATCGTTGGAGACGGCGACGCCGGCGGCCGCCATGGCCAGCACGCCGTTGCGCAAATCGTTGCCGGTGAGATCCCGCACGCCAGAGCCGCCCGCCGCGACGATCTCCTGGGCGAGGCCCTTTTCCGCGGGGCCGCCGACCACCCAGACTTCCAGCCCGCGCGCGGCGAGAAGGCGGGCGGCCTCGGGATAGTACGTCCAGCGCTTTGAGACGCCCACGGAGCCGGGAGCGAGCGCTACCGCAGCTCCAGCGCCGAGGCCGTTGGCCTGCCGCCAGTGGACGATGTCCTCGGCCGGGACCCGCAATTGCGGCACCGGCCATTCCGGGGGCAGGGGGGCTCCGTCGGGCTGGGCCAGGGCGGCGTTCTTGTCGATGAAGCGGGGCAGCTTCCTTTCGCCCCAGCGCCAGCGGTTGATCAGGCCGAACCGGAACTCGCCGACGAAGCCGATCCGTTCAGGAATACCGGCCAAGGCAGGCGCGATGGCGGCCTTCCAGGTGCGCGGCAGCACCAGGGCAGTGCCGTAGTTCCGCTCACGCAGCAGCTTCGCCAAGGCCAGCTGACGGCCCACGGCAAGCCGGCCTCGAGGCAGGTCCCAGACGATCCCCTCTCGCACGCCGGGCATGTAATCGACCAGGGGAGCGCAGAGGGGGGTGGCGAGGAGATCGACCGGCCGGTTTGGCCAGCGTTGCTTCAGGACCCGTACGACGGTGTGATTCCGGACGAAATCGCCGATCCACATGTAGGGAATGATCAGAATCGGGCGGGTATCGCTCCGGTCTGGATCTCCACTAAGTTGTGAATTTTGGTTCATTCGTTGAAGGGGCCGCAATGATTTGGCGGTTCGGTAGCCGCTCCCGGCCGGCAGGTAAAGCCGACAAACCGCTCAATCCCAAAACCGCTTACACTTTAGCGGCTCATGCGCTACGGCAGGACCGGACCGCAAAAAATCGGGCAGGGATTTCGGAATGTTGCTGGTGACCGGCGGGGCCGGTTTTATCGGGTCGAATGTCGTGGCCGCGCTCAATGACGCGGGCCGCAGCGACGTCGTGGTTTGCGATCTGCTCGGCACCGACGGCAAGTGGCGGAACCTGGCCAAGCGCCAGCTTGTGGATATCGTTCCGCCGGCCGAACTGATGGACTGGCTGAAGGGCCGCAAGCTCGATGGTGTCGTCCATCTCGGGGCGATTTCCGCGACCACCGCGACCGATGGCGACCTCGTGTTCGAGACCAATTTCCGTCTGTCCATGCGCCTTCTCGAATGGTGCACGGCAAGCGCGGTGCCCTTCATCTACGCCTCCTCGGCGGCGACTTATGGCGACGGCGAAAGAGGTTTCGACGACGACGCCTCGATCCCCGCATTGAAAAAACTTCGGCCGATGAATCTCTACGGCTGGAGCAAGCACATGTTCGATCTTGCGGTCGCCGGGCGCGTGGCAAATGGCGATCCGCTCCCGCCGCAATGTGTCGGCCTGAAATTCTTCAACGTGTTCGGCCCCAACGAATACCACAAGGGCTCGATGATGAGCGTGCTGGCGCGCCGCTTCGACGACGTCAAGGCCGGCCGCGTCGTGCAATTGTTCAAATCGCATCGCGAGGGCATCGCCGACGGCGATCAGCGCCGCGATTTCATCTATGTCGACGACGTCGTGCGCGTGGTCATGTGGCTCTTGGCGACGCCGTCGGTGTCCGGACTGTTCAACGTCGGAACCGGCAAGGCGCGCAGCTTCAGGGACCTGATGCTGGCTGCCTATGCGGCGCTCGGCACCAAGCCCAACATCGAATATATCGACATGCCCGAGCAGATCCGCTCGGCCTACCAGTACTTCACCCAGAGCGAGGTCGATCGGCTCCACCGCGCCGGCTATAACGGCGGCTTCACGACGCTCGAGGACGCGGTGAAGGCCTATGTCGGGGATTACCTCGACCGGCCCGACCGCTTCCGCTGAGGCTCTTTGACCATGCCGACGCCCATTCTCGATTTCGACGCTCTCGCGCAAGCCATCTCAGGCCGCACGGTGCTGTGCATCGGCGACATCATGCTGGACGAGTTCGTCTATGGCGAGGTGTCGCGGATTTCACCGGAAGCGCCGACCCCCGTCATCACGGCCCAGCGCAGCGAGATCCATATCGGCGGCGCCGGCAACGTCGCGCGCAACGTCGCGTCTCTCGGCGCGCGCTGCATCTTCGTCGGCCTCGTCGGCGAGGACGATGCCGGTGCACGGCTGAAGACGGCGCTGGACGAGCTCGCTGCAATCGAAGGCGTGCTGGTGTGCGATCCCTCGCGCCCGACCACGCGAAAAGTCCGCTTCGTCTCCGAACATTTTTCCACGCACATGCTGCGCGCGGATTGGGAGCAGGCGGCACCCGTATCCGATGGGGTTGAGACCAAGCTGATCGAGGCGATCCTGCCGCAGATCGCGCGCGCCGACCTCGTGCTGCTTTCGGACTACGCCAAGGGCGTGCTGACGGCGCGCGTCATCCGCCACACCATCGACGCCGCGCGAAAGCTCGGCAAGCCCGTGATCGTCGATCCCAAGAGCCTGAACTGGGCGATCTATCGCGGCGCCACGCTGCTCACGCCCAACCGCAAGGAATTTTCGGAAGCGACGCGCAGCCGCGCCGACACGCCGCAGAGCATCGTCGATGCCAGCGAGGACGTGATGCGGCTCGCCGATTGCGAGGCGATTCTGGTCACCCAGGGCGAGCACGGCATGACGCTGGTGCCGCGCGGCGGCGAGGCCGTTCACGTTCCGGCGTTCCCGGTGAAAGTGCGCGACGTCTCCGGTGCCGGTGACACCGTCGCTGCCGCGCTCGCGGTGTCGCTTGCGGCCGGCGCGGACTGGGACACGGCATTGCGCATGGCCAACGCCGCGGCCGCCGTCGCCGTCGGCAAGCAGGGCACCGCCAGCGTAAGCGCGGCCGAGCTGCGCCGGAAGATCCTGCCGCATGCCAGTCTCGCGGCCGAGGAGAAGATCGTGCTCGATCCGGCCGCGCTCGACGCCCAGCTCGCCGAATGGAGGAGGCAGGGCCAGCGCGTCGGCTTCACCAACGGCTGTTTCGACATCCTGCATCCCGGCCACGTCAAGGTGCTGACTGCGGCGCGCGCCGCCTGCGACCGCCTGATCGTGGGCCTCAACAGCGACGCCTCGGTGCGGCGGCTCAAGGGCGCGGAGCGGCCGGTCCAGGACGAGCGCGCGCGCGCCGAGGTGCTCGCCGCGCTGGAGGCCGTCGATCTCATCGTCATCTTCGAGGAAGACACGCCGATCGACCTGATCAGGCGGATCAAGCCCGGCGTGCTGGTGAAGGGCGGCGACTACACCCGCGAGCAGGTGGTGGGCCACGAGGTCGTCGAGCAAGCGGGCGGGGTGGTCGTGCTGGTCGACATCCTCCAGGGCTTCAGCACGACGGCGCTGGTGCATCGCGCCCGGGGAGGGGGCAAGTGACGGTGCTCGCACGCGAGACGACCGGCGAAATGTTGCTTCGCCGTCTGCGCAGCCCGGCCGCCTGGCGCGAGACGGTCGATATCTTCGCGGTCCTGACCGCAGCCTCGCTGCCCTGGTCGACCTCGCTTGCGGGAATCTTCAACGCGCTCATGCTGCTCTGCATGGTGCCATTCCTCGACGTCCGCGCGTTCCTGCAATCCTTGAAGCGTCCGATCTGTGCGGCCCCGATCGCACTGGTGCTGCTGGCGCTGGTGGGGACACTCTGGTCGGACGCGACCTGGGTCGCGCGCTTCTATGCGGTCAATCCGACCGTGAAGCTGCTCATGCTGCCGCTGCTGCTCTATCATTTCGAGCGATCGCCGCGCGGGCACTGGATCTTCATCGCCTTTCTGGTGTCCTGCGCCTTGTTGTCGGTGATGTCCTGGCTGGTCGCCTTCTACCCGAACCTCGCGCTCAAGACCGATCCGCCCGAGCGCGGCGTCTTCGTCAAGAACTACATCGACCAGAGCCAGGAATTCGCGCTTTGCGCGGTGGCGCTGGCCTATCCAATCGTGACGTTGCTGCGCGAGAAACGCTACTGGCTCGCCGGACTGCTGACGGCGCTGGCGCTGAGCTTCTTCGTCAACATGACCTTCGTGGTGGTGTCGCGTACCGCGCTCGTCACCATTCCGATCATGCTCGGCGTGTTCGCGCTGCTCCACCTCAAATGGCGCAGCATCGTGATCATCTCCGCCGCTCTGCTCGCCGGCGCCGTTCTGGCCTGGCAGGCCTCCCCGCAATTGCGCCATACTGCCGAGAGGTTTACCAACGACTACGCGCGCTATGTGGAAAGGGGCGAGGCGACCTCCATAGGCCTGCGGCTCGAATTCTGGCGGAAGTCGCTGAGCTTCTTGGCGGAGGCGCCGATCATGGGACACGGCACCGGCTCGACGCGCGGATTGTTCGAACGCGCCGCGGCGCCCGCCGGTCAGAACCGGGCGTCGGCCGAGGTGATCGGCAATCCCCATAACCAGACACTCAACGTCGCCGTGCAATGGGGCGCGATCGGCATCCTCATTCTCTACGCGATCTGGATCCTGCATCTGCTGTTGTTTCGCGGCGACGGGCTCGCCAACTGGATCGGGTTCCTGGTGGTGGTGCAGAACGTCTTCACCTCGCTGTTCAACTCCCATCTGTTCGACTTCCATGAGGGCTGGATGTACGTCATCGGCGTCGGCGTGGCCGGCGGCATGGTGATCCGGGCGCAACGGGGCCGGGCGAAGATGGGGGAAGCCGGTTCCTGAGCGGCCGCGCGGCTGGCAAGTCTGATCCAGATGGGCTATCAGCGCGGACAGGTTGCATCTAACTGGATTTTCATCGGTCGGCGGATGACGCGTCTCTCGCATCTCACCTCGCGCAATTTCCTGATCGCGCTCCACGATTTGCTGGCGACGACGGCGGCGCTTTTTGCCGCCTTTTACGTGCGATTCGAGGGCGGCGACGACTTCTTCGACCGTCTGCCGCTGCTGTTCCAGATCCTGCCCTATTTTCTGGCCTTCAGCGTGGTCGTGTTCTTCGTCTTGAACCTGACCACGACGAAATGGCGCTTCATCTCGTTGCCTGACGCGCTGAACATCATTCGCGCGGCGACCGTGCTGACGGTTGCGCTGCTCGTGCTCGACTACATCTTCGTTGCCCCCAACGTTCGCGGCGCCTTCTTCCTCGGCAAGGTGACGATCGTTCTCTACTGGTTCCTGGAGATCGCCTTCCTCAGCGCGCTGCGCATGACCTATCGCTATTTCCGTTATACGCGGGTGCGGCGCCATGCGCGGACCGGTGAGGCCGCACCGACGCTGCTGATCGGCCGTGCCGCGGACGCGGAGGTGCTTCTGCGCGGCATCGAGAGCGGGGCAATCAAGCGCATCTGGCCGGTCGGCGTCTTGTCGCCGTCGTTTGCGGACCGGGGCCAGTTCATCCGCAACCTGCCGGTGCTGGGCGGCATCGACGATGTCGAGGACATCATTGCGGACTTCGCCAAACGCAACAAGCCGATCGCCCGCCTCGTGATGACGCCGTCGGCGTTCGAGCCGGAGGCGCATCCGGAATCGGTCCTGATGCGGGCGCGCAAGTTGGGTGTGATCGTCAACCGGATGCCCTCGCTCGAGAGTGGCGATACGCCGCGGCTCACCGCCGTCGCGGTCGAAGATCTTCTGCTGCGGCCGAGCGAGGCGATTGACTACGACCGCCTGGAAGCCCTGATCAACGGCAAGGCGGTGATCGTCACCGGCGGTGGCGGCTCGATCGGTTCGGAGATCTGCGAGCGCGTCGTCGCCTTCGGCGCCGCGCGGCTCCTGATCGTCGAAAACTCCGAGCCGGCGCTCTACGCGATCACGGAACGGCTCGCCGCGCGGGGTGCGGAAGCCGAGATCGAGGGGCGGATCGCCGACATTCGCGATCGCGAGCGCATCATGCGCCTGATGGCCGAGTTCAGGCCGGATATCGTGTTCCATGCCGCCGCGCTCAAGCATGTGCCGATCCTCGAGCGCGACTGGAGCGAGGGCGTCAAGACCAATATCTTCGGCTCGATCAATGTCGCCGATGCCGCGCACAGCGCCGGCGCCGAAGCCATGGTGATGATCTCGACCGACAAGGCGATCGAGCCGGTGTCGATGCTCGGTCTGACCAAGCGTTTCGCCGAGATGTACTGCCAGGCGCTCGATCGCGATCTCGCTGCAGCCAGCGGCGGTGCCAGGCCGACGATGCGATTGATCTCGGTCCGGTTCGGCAACGTGCTGGCGTCGAACGGCTCGGTGGTGCCGAAGTTCAAGGCCCAGATCGAGGCCGGCGGCCCCGTGACGGTGACGCATCCCGACATGGTCCGCTACTTCATGACCATCCGCGAGGCCTGCGATCTCGTCATCACCGCGGCCACGCACGCGCTCGGCGCGCAGCGTCCCGACGTCTCGGTCTACGTGCTCAATATGGGCCAGCCGGTGAAGATCGTCGATCTCGCCGAGCGCATGATCCGTCTCTCCGGACTGCAGCCCGGCTACGACATCGAGATCGTGTTCACGGGCATGCGGCCGGGCGAACGCCTGTATGAGATCCTGTTCGCCTCCGAGGAGCCGACCCGCGAGATCGGCATTGCCGGCATCATGGCCGCACAGCCGAACGAGCCGCCGATGCAGATGCTGCGCAAATGGATCAGCGCGCTGGAGCAGGCCGTCGCGCGCGAGGACCGCGCCACCATCAGGACCATCCTGAAGGATGCGGTGCCCGAATTCGGGTCGACGGCGGCCTGACCATGCCGGTCGATGGGTTGCGCGCTGTTCTGTCGGAGCAACGATGAGCCAGACAAAGCCGGTCGCGCTGGTGACGGGAGCGAGTGGCTTCGTCGGTCGTCACGTCGTGCGCGCATTGACACGCGAGGGCTGGTCGGTCCGCCGCGCGGTGCGCACTCGGGAGGGACGGACGACGAGGTCGTGATCGACTCGATCGGCCCCGAAACCGATTGGCAGGCGGCGCTTGAAGGCGTCGACGCCGTCATCCATCTCGCCGCACGCGTGCATTACAAGAACGACGAGCACGCGGCCGAACTCTACCGCAAAGTCAATGTCGAGGGCACTCTGCGCCTGGCACGCTATGCAGCTACGGCCGGCGTGCGTCATTTCATCTTCATCAGCACCGTTCTGGTGCACGGCCGCAGCAATGACGGCCGCGCGCCGTTCAGCGAGAGCGATTTGCCGACGCCGCGTGGCCTCTACGGCACATCCAAGGCCGCGGCCGAGGCGGGCTTGAGCACGCTGGCCCGCGACGTCGACATGAAGATCTCGGTGATCAGGCCGCCGCTGATCTACGGCGCGCACGCCAAGGGCAATTTCCCGCTGCTGGCGCGCGCGGTCAGGCTGGGGCTACCGCTGCCCTTTGCGGCGATCCGCAATCGCCGCAACTTTCTTGCCGTGCAGAACCTGTCGTCATTCATCCTGCATCGGTTGCGCCATCCTGACGCGGTGAGCAATTTCGAGATCTTCCTGCTGGCCGACCGGGAGCGGGTCTCGACGCCTGAATTCATCGCGTGCCTGGCGCGCGCCTCCGGCACGACTGCCCGGCTGTTCAGCATCCCGCCGAACCTGCTCGGCATGGTTCTCCGCGTGATGGGGCGTCAGGAGATGCAGGACGGGCTGATCGGCTCGCTCGAGCTCGACATCTCGAAGGCGATCGCCACCGGATGGCAGCCGCAGGTCTCCCTCGACGAGGGGGTGCGGCTGGCGCTGTCGGATCAGGACGACTGAGTGCGGGAAAAGCGCCGCAGCACGAAACCAACGGCGACCGCGCCGGCGACCAGGGACGCAACAATGATCGTCGTCGAGCCGGCGCGAACGGTGACGATGGCAAGCAACGCCAGTGCGAGATTGAGCGCGAACACCTCGCCGATCACCCGCGGGACCGTGAACCCGTTGTCGGTTGCGCGTTGATAGAAGTGGGTGCGGTGCGCCGACCAGAACGGCTCGCGCCTGACGATGCGCCGAAGCAGCGTGATGGTGGAATCCGCAAGGTAATAGGCCGGCAGCAGCAGCGCCGCGGCGGGTTGGCCGTGCCAGGCGAGCTCCAGCAGGCACCAGCCGAGCAACAGGCCGATCGGCAGGCTGCCGACATCGCCCAGGAAGACCCTTGCGACCGGACGGTTGAACGGCGCAAAGCCGAGCATGGCGCCGCACAGCGCGGCGGCGAGCAGTCCGGCCGGCCACGAGAGATCCCCGAGCCATCCGAGCAGCAGCAGCGCCGCGGTGACCGGCACGACTTCCGCCACGGTCATCAGGTCGAGCCCGTCCATGAAGTTGACGAGGTTCACGAACCAGACTCCGGCGAGCAGGATGAGGCCGCGCTCGAGCGCAAGCGGCAGCGCCGGCACGATGCGCGCGGTCTCCGGCGCGGTGAACACCACTGCGCCGACGCAGGCCGCCTGCAGCACCAGCCGCACGAGCACGGGCAGCGACACGATGTCGTCGGCGAAGCCGACCAGCGCGATCACGACCGTCGCAGCGACCAGCGCCGGCGGGATCGCGACATTCGCCGAGGCCCCCCAAAGCGAGGCGACGATCAGGGTCGCGGCGATCACCGCGATGCCTGCGCCCTGCGGGGTCGGGATGCGATGTGAGGATCGCGCGTTCGGTCGCGCCAGTGCGTAGCGCTGGAGCAGGGGACGGCTGGTCCAGGTGACGAGCGCCGAGATCAGCGCGGCGATCGCAGCGGCAAGCAGCACGGGCGCGCCGGCGAGTGCTTCGGTGGTCGAGCTCACTCCGGCACCCCGATCGGAGCGGCCCCTTGCGCGGCCTTCTCCGCGCTGAGGATCCAGACCAGGCCGCCGACCGCGCCGACGATGAAGAACACGGCGCCGTACAGCAGCGAGATGTTGACGCCCTCGTTGGCGGCAAGTCCGGCGAAGCCGAACGCCAGGCCCATCGTGGCCTCACGCACGCCCCAGCCGGCGATCGAGATCGGCATCATCGTGATCAGCATCACGGGCGGCACGAGCAGAAAGACGTCGCTGAAGCGAACCGGGGCTGCAATCGACTGCACCACGCACCAGGCGATGACGACGGCGAGCACGTGAACGAGGATCGACAGGATCGCGATCGCCGGTCCGCGGCTGCGACTGAAGATCACGCGGTTGGCGATGACCGCGCAGGCGTGAAGATGATGTGTGGCCCACCAGGTCTTGAGCCACCGCCACTTCAGGGCGCCGAAGATCAGGAAGCCGACGCCGCCGGTGAGCGCCAGCAGGTCGATGAGCAGCAGCGCCGAGCGCCCGTGCGGATCGGTGATGAGGGTGTAGCTCCAGGGTAGGCTCGCGACGATGAGAACCGCGAGCGCGATCAGGCCGATCGCGCGGTCGACGAAGATCGAGTAGGTGGCTGCACGCCAGCCGGCGCCGGCGCGCGCGACGAGCCACAGCCGGACCGCGTCGCCGCCGATCGCCGACGGCAGGGTCTGGTTGAAGAAGGCGCCGATCACGTTGTAGCGCATGGCACGGTCGAGCTCGAGCGGCGCGCCGCAGACGGCACTGATCTGGCGCCAGCGCAGCACGCCGACGAAGATCTGCAGAAACGTGATCGCGATCGCCACGCCGATCCAGAGCAGGCTGGTCACGGTGAAACGCGAAAACAATTCGGATAGATCGACCTTGCGCAGCGCCAGATAGAGCAGCGCCGCGGAAGTCACGATTTTGGCCGCAGAAAGCAGGATTCGGCGCATTTCGCCCGCATGAACAGGGTTTGCGAAGATTTGAGGCAACCCGACGCGAGGCGCCGAATTCGGCCGCTTTGGTATGGTTTTGGCGCCGATCTTGCAATAGCCCTCGTTCAATTGCCCTCGTTAAGGACGCTGAGAGGAGTCCTCATGAAGCGCTGCGGGCCTATTGCGAGCCGATCGAGCTGGCGGCTAAACAGGGCCGGCTTGGATCCCCAGGGAACAGGATGACAGATCAGGCGATTTTGGTTACCGGCGCGGCCGGCTTCATCGGCTTTCACGTCGCCCGCCAGCTCCTGGGCGAGGGCCGGTCTGTCGTCGGGCTCGACAATCTCAACACTTATTACGATCCGGCGCTGAAGAAGGCGCGACTTGCGCTGCTCAGGGGCGAGCCCCGCTTCTCTTTCGTCGAGGCCGACCTCGCCGACCGCGAGACGATGGCCGCGCTGTTTGCGCAACATCGTTTTGCCAAAGTCGTGCATCTGGCGGCGCAGGCCGGCGTGCGCTACTCGATCGAGCAGCCGCACGCCTACGCCGAGTCCAATCTCGTCGGATTTCTCAACGTGCTCGAGGGCTGCCGCAATAACGGCTGTCGTCATCTCGTCTACGCCTCGTCATCCTCCGTTTACGGCGCCAACACAAAAATGCCATTTGCGGTTGCGGACCGCACCGATCATCCGGTGAGCTTTTATGCCGCGACCAAGAAGGCGAACGAGGTGATGGCGCAGTCCTACAGCCATCTCTATCGCCTGCCGGTCACGGGCCTGCGCTTCTTTACCATCTACGGGCCATGGGGACGGCCCGACATGGCCATGTTTCTGTTCGTGAACGCCATCATGGCCGGCAAGCCGATCCGGCTCTTCAACCACGGCAGGATGCGTCGCGACTTCACCTATATCGATGACGTGACCCGTGTCGTATCCAGGCTGATCGATCTTGTGCCGGCGGAGGATCCTTCTGCCGCAAATGCGCCGTTTAAGCTCTACAATGTCGGCAATCACCATCCGGAGGAACTGATGCACGTCGTCGGTCTTCTGGAGCGGGAGCTGGGCCGGACGGCGATCAAAGAATTGCTGCCGATGCAGCCGGGAGATGTGCTGGAAACGTTCGCGGATGTCGAGGATTTGATGCGCGACACCGGCTTTGCACCGTCAACGCCGATCGCGCATGGGGTCCATAATTTTGTCACCTGGTATCGGGACTACTTCAAGGTTTGAGATGACGATGGACAAACGCATAATCCCCCTGATCATGTGCGGCGGTGCCGGCACGCGGCTGTGGCCGGCTTCGCGCGAGGTGCGGCCCAAACAGTTCCTGCCGTTGTTCGGCACGCGCTCGACCTTCCAGGACACGCTGCTGCGCGTCTCTGATCCCCAGCTGTTCGACCGACCGATCGTCATCACCAACGCGTCCTATCGCTTCATGGTGCTGGAGCAGCTCGCCGAGATCGGCATCGAGGCCGACGTCATTCTCGAGCCGATGCGGCGCGATTCCGGCCCTGCGATCGCGGCCGGCGCAGTGTTCGCGCAGAACCGCGCCAAGGAGGCCATCGTGCTCGCGCTCGCCGCCGATCACGTGGTGCAGGACAATGCCGCCTTCGTCGCCGCCTGCCGCGAGGGCCTCACCGCCGCGAGCACCGGGCGCATCGTCACCTTCGGCGTCAAGCCGGAGCGGCCGGCGACCGAATACGGCTACATCAATCCGGGCGAGGTGATCTCCGGCGAGGTGCATGCGGTGGCGCGCTTCGTCGAGAAGCCGGACGCGGTGAAGGCCTCCGACTACGTCAATTCGGGCTATCTCTGGAACAGCGGCAACTTCATGTTCCCGGCCAGTTTGCTGCTCGACGAATACCGCAAGGTCGATGCGGCAAGCGTCGAGGCCGTCACCAATGCGGTCAACAATGCCGGCCGCGATCTCGGCTTTGTCACGCTGGAGCCCGAGGCGTTCGGCGCGGCGAAGGCGATCTCGATCGACTATGCCGTGATGGAGAAGACCTCGCGCGCGGCGGTCGTGCCGGTGTCCTGCGGCTGGTCCGACGTCGGGTCCTGGCACGCGGTGTGGGAATTGTCCGAGAAGGACGCGCAGGGCAATGCCGCGCACGGTACCGCGGTGTTCGAGGATTCCCGCAATTGCAACGTCACCACCGACCAGGCGCTGGTCGCGCTCGAAGGCGTCGACGATCTCGTCGTGGTCGCAACCGCGGATGCGGTGCTGGTCTCGCGCCAGAAGGATGCCAACGGCCTGAAGCGTCTCGTCGCCAAGCTGAAGGCGGTCGCACCCAAGGTCACCGAGGAGCATCTCAAGGTGCACCGGCCCTGGGGCAGCTACCAGTCCGTCGACAACGGCGAGCGGCATCAGGTCAAGCGCATCGTGGTGAAGCCGGGCGGGCGGCTGTCGCTGCAGAAGCACCACCATCGCGCCGAGCACTGGATCGTGGTCCGCGGTACTGCGCAGGTGACGGTCAACGAGACGGTCAAGACGGTGCACGAGAACGAGTCGATCTACATCCCGATGGGCGCCGTCCACCGGATGGAGAATCCGGGCAAGATCCAGCTGGAACTGATCGAGGTCCAGACCGGCTCCTATCTCGGGGAAGACGACATCATCCGGATTGAAGACGACTATCAAAGGTCGTAACCACCAAACTCCGAATCACGAGACCCGGGCCAACAGGCGATATTTTTCTGCTTAAGGCCCGGGGAACGTGTAACTTTTTGAATCAAATCGTGTCCGGGCCGCGAGGGCGGCATTCGCCACAAATGTGGCGTCCGTGCTAGAAGCGCGCCGGGGATTTGCGTTGAATCGGGGTTTGCTCAGATGAGTTCCAAAGGATCTGCACCGGCAAAGGCCGGCTTGCGCGTCGGCGTCATTGGCGCCGGCGTGATGGGCAGCAATCATGCGCGCGTGCTGAGCGGCCTGCCCGGCGTCAGCCTCGTCGGCGTCGTCGATCCTTCGCACGCGCATCGCGCCCGCGCGACGGAACTTGCCAATTGCCCGAGCTTCGAGACGCTCGACCAGCTCATCGCCGCCGGCGTCGACGCGGTCACCATCGCCGCGCCGACGCATCTGCATCACGAGGTCGCGCTCGCCTGCATCGCCAAGAACATTCATGTGCTGGTCGAGAAGCCGATCGCGTCCACGGTCGCAGAGGGCCGCGAGATCGTCGCCGCCGCGCACAAGGCCGGCGTGACGCTGATGGTCGGCCATGTCGAGCGCTTCAATCCGGCGGTCGCCGCCGTCAAACAGGCGATCGCGGGCGAGGACATCCTCTCCATCGCGATCACCCGCGTCGGCCCGTTCCCGCCGCGCATGTCCAATGTCGGCGTCGTCATCGACCTCGCCGTGCACGACATCGATCTGATCCGCTGGTTCACCGAATCCGACATCGTCGAGGTGCAGCCGCAGCTGTCGAGCGCCGTCGCCGAGCGCGAGGACATCGCGCTGCTCCAGTTCCGCACCGCCAACGGCGTGCTCGCCCACATCAACACCAACTGGCTGACGCCGTTCAAGGCGCGCAGCGTCACGGTCGCGACCCGCGGCAAATACGTGATGGGCGATCTCTTGACGCGCCAGGTCACCGAGTGCTTCGGCTTCAAGCCCGATGGCAGCTACTCGATGCGGCATCTGCCGGTCGGACATGACGAGCCGTTGCGTGCCGAACTGATCGCGTTCCTCAAGGCCGTGCGCAACGGCGAGACGCCGGCGGTCACCGGCGATGAAGGCGTCGCCAGCCTCGAGATCGCCACCCAGTGCCTGGAGACGCCGTCACGGCCCGCGGCCAAATCGCCCGCCCTCAAGGGGCCGCGCCGCGTCGTCGGCTGATCCCTTTCCATGTCGACCGCTCAAGACCAGCAAGGCGCCAAGAACCAGGCCATGAACCAGCATCTGCGTTCCGAACCCATTCCCTTCATCGACGTCGCCTCGCAGCGCCGCCGGCTCGGCGCCTCGCTCGATGCCGCCGTCAAGCGCGTGCTCGATCACTGCCAGTTCGTCAACGGTCCGGAAGTGTTCGAGCTCGAGAAGCAGCTTGCGGCCTATTCCGGCGCCAAGCATGTCATCGGCTGCGCCAGCGGCACCGACGCGATCCTGATGGTGATGATGGCGAAGAATGTCGGGCCCGGCGATGCCGTGCTGTGTCCGTCCTTCACCTTCATCGCGACGGCCTCGCCGGTGGCGCGGACTGGCGCGACGCCGGTCTATGTCGACGTCGACGAGGCCACCTTCAACATGAGCCCGGACTCGCTGAAGCGCGGCATCGCGACCGCGCGCAAGGCCGGCCTCAAGCCGGTTGCGGTGATTCCGGTCGACCTGTTCGGCCAGCCCGCCGATCACGACGCCATCGCCGAGATCGCGAAAGCCGAAGGCCTGTTCGTGCTCGATGACGCCGCACAAGGGTTCGGCGCGAGCTACAAGGGCCGCAAGCTCGGCACCTTCGGGCTCGCCACGGCGACCAGCTTCTTCCCGGCAAAGCCGCTCGGCTGCTTCGGCGACGGCGGCGCCATCTTCACCGATGACGACGAGCTCGCGGCGACGCTGCGCAGCATCCGCGTGCACGGGCAGGGGGTCGATAAATACGACAACGTCCGACTCGGCCTGACCGGCAGGATCGACACCATGCAAGCCGCGGTCCTGATCGAGAAGCTGAAGATCTTCGACGACGAGATCGCCGCCCGCAACAGGGTCGCCGAACGCTACGCGCGCGGGCTCAGCAACGTCGTCACCGTGCCGCGTCTGGCGCCGGGCAATACATCGGTCTGGGCGCAATACACCATTCGTCTGCCTGAGGGCACCGACCGCGACGGTTTCGCTGCCGCGCTCAAGGCCCAGGGCGTGCCGACCGCGATCTATTACGGCAAGTCGATGCATCAGCAGACCGCCTACAAGCAATACCCGGTCGCCGATGGTGGCCTGCCTGGTTGCGAGAGCCTGTCGCAGGACGTCATCAGCCTGCCGATGCATGCCTATCTCACCGAAGCCGACCAGGAACGAATCATCGCCGCCGTCCGCGGCGCGATTGCGGGCTGAATTCTTCGCGGCTTCTTCACCTCTCCCGCTTGCGGGAGAGGTCGCGCCGAAGGCGCGGGTGAGGGTTCTCTCCTCTGGGGGAGTCTTTGTCGTCCAGGCACCCTCTCCCCAGCCCTCCCCCGCATCCGCCTTCGCCAAGGCTTCGGCGGACGAGAGCGGGGGAGGGAGCACACCTTCCCCGCCGCTTGCACCTAGACCTAATCCTACCATGCTCTAAAACAGACGCATGCTCGGACGCATCTTCACGGTTGGCGGTTACACGCTGCTCTCGCGGCTGACGGGGTTTGCCCGCGACATCATGCTGGCGGCGATCCTCGGCGCCGGTCCCGTGGCCGACGCCTTTTTCGTGGCGCTGCGGCTGCCCAACCATTTCCGCGCCATCTTCGCCGAGGGCGCCTTCAACGCCGCCTGGGTGCCGGCCTATGCCCATGTCCATGGCGAGAAGGGGGAGGCGGCAGCACATTTGTTCGCCGACCGCATCTTCACGCTGTTGTTGGCTTCACAGGTTCTGCTGCTGATCGTCGCCTGGCTGTTCATGCCGCAGGCCATGAGCATCCTCGCACCGGGCTTCGGTGAGGACGCCGAGCAGCGCAAGCTCGCGATCGAGCTGACCCGGATCACCTTTCCCTATCTGCTGTTGATCACGCTGGTGACGCTCTATGGCGGCATGCTCAACGTGATGCAGCGTTTCGCAAGCGCCGCGGCGGCGTCGATCTTCCTCAACGTCGCGATGATGATGACGCTGGCGCTCGCCGCCTGGTTTCCGACCGCGGGCCATGCCGCCGCCTGGGGCGTTCTCATTTCGGGCTTCCTGCAATATTTCCTGCTCGCCGGCGATCTCGCCCGCCATGGCGGCCTGCCGCGTTTTGCACCGCTGAAGCTCGACGAGGACGTCCGCGATTTCTTCAAGGCGTTGGGCCCGGCAACGCTGGGCTCGATGGGCACGCAGGTCGCGCTGTTTGCCGATACCATCATCGCGACTTTCCTGCCTGCCGGCGCGCTGTCGGCGCTCTATTATGCCGACCGGCTCAACCAGCTGCCGATCGGCGTGATCGGGATCGCCATCGGCACGGTGCTGCTGCCGGAGATGTCGCGGCGGATCACCGCCAACGACCAGGACGGCGCCATGAAGGCGCAGCGCCGCGCCTTCGATTTCACGCTGCTGTTCTCGATCCCGTTCGTGGCGGCCTTCCTCACCGTGCCCGACGAGATCATGCGGGCGCTGTTCGCGCGCGGCGCGTTCTCGAAGGCCGATGCCGCCGCCGCCGGCGCCACGCTCGCGGCCTACGCCATCGGCCTGATCCCCTTCGTGCTGATCCGCAGCGCGGTCGCGACCTTCTATGCGCGCAAGGACACCGCGACGCCGGTGCGGGCGTCGCTGACCGGCATTGCTGTCAATGTCGCGCTGAAGGTTGCCCTGATGGGACCGCTGGCCCAGATCGGCCTCGCGCTGGCGACCGCCATCGGCGTCTGGACCAATCTGTTGCTGGTGCTGTTCTTCGCGATACGACGAGGCTTTCTGGTGCCGGACCGTGCCTGGCTGATGTCGCTCGGCAAATTCCTCGTGATCGGACTGATCCTCGCCGCCGCCTTCTGGCTGATCGCGCATTTCGGTGGCGCTTGGCTGGGCGCGATGCACTTCCGGGACGAAGTGATGCTGGTCCTGCTCGCCGTCGGCGGCACCATCGTCTACGCGATTGCGATTTTGGTTCTGTTCGGCCGCAACTGGCTGGTCACGCTGGTGCGCGGCTAGGCGAGCAGGGGCTGCTCGCCTCCAGGATGCAGGAAGGCCGCGCACATCTCTTGATTTTGTGCGGTCGCCGTGGTATGAGCAACGCATGATCAAATCGTCGCGCATCGAAAACCGCAATCACGTGACCCGCTTCGGCTGGGCCGTGGGAGGAGTCGTGCGCTAGGATTTCGACGACATCTTTTCCACCAGGCCCCGCCGGCATCGGACGGGGCCTTTTCTTTGGCCACGCTCCCTGCCGGCTCAACAGCAGGAGCATCCGATGCCACCCCAACAGACGAACATCACAGCCGCGACGGAGCGCGATGCCGCAAGACTTCGCCTCGACCTTTCAATCATCCCGAGCCTGCTCAGGCGCTATTGGTTTGCCTTTCAGGAGCGGCGCTGGCGCCCGCGCAACAGCTTGCAGGACCTCAGCGACAGGGAGCTGATGGATATCGGCTTGACGCGCGGCGAGGCCGACAGCCTCGCGCCTGAACGCGCCATCGACAGAGTGAGAGACAATGCGAGGGCTCTGTGGGGCCGTGGTGGGATGTGACAGGCCCACCAATCCCTGCCGATCCCCGCTACCGCCGCCGTCCGCAGAGGTGACGCCACATATGACAAAGTACCTTATGGTCAGGAATCTCGGCCCCGATGCGCTTCTGGCACGGCTACGCGGCCGGGTCGCGCCAGAACCGCCGAGGGTAGCTTCGAATCATCGGCCTCAATGGGGAAACGGCTGCCTAAACCCGTTTGCTTTGCCAGTTTTTCCACGGCAATATGCCCGCAAAACAACCATGAGAACGGGAAGACAAAATGGCGGCTCCCATCAAGTTCGGCGTTGGCCAAAGCGTGCTGCGCAAGGAGGATGACGCGCTCATCCGCGGCAAGGGCCGCTATACCGACGATTATGCGCCGCAGGCCGCGCTGCGCTGCCTGATGCTGCGCTCGCCGCATGCGCATGCCAAATACACCATCGATGCGAGCCGTGCCCGCACGCTCCCCGGCGTCGCGCTGATCCTGACCGCAGACGACGTCAAGGATCTCGGCAACCTGCCGTGCCTGTTCAATCTCGAGACCGATCCGTTCACCGGACCGCCTTACCCGATCCTGGCCAAGGACGAGGTGCGCCATGTCGGCGATGCCATCGCCTTCGTGGTCGCCGAGACCATCGACCAGGCCCGTGACGCGATCGAGGCGATCGAGGTCAAATGGAGCCCGCTGCCGGCGGTGACCGGCGTGGTCAATGCCGTGAAGAAAGGCGCGCCGCAGGTCTGGCCGGACAAGCCGGGCAACGTGCTGTTCGACGTCTCGATCGGCGACAAGGCGGCGACCGAAGCCGCCTTCGCCAAGGCGCATGCGGTGGCCGAGATCTCGATCGTCAATCCGCGCGTGGTGGCGAGCTTCATGGAGACGCGCGCGGCGGTCTGCGAATACGATTCCAAGCGCGATCATCTGACGCTGACGATTGGCAGCCAGGGCAGCCATCGTCTGCGCGATATCCTGTGCCAGAACGTGCTCAACATCCCCACCGAGAAGATGCGGGTGATCTGTCCCGACGTCGGCGGCGGGTTCGGCACAAAATTGTTCCCGTATCGCGAATACGCCTTGATGGCGGTTGCGGCCAAGAAACTGAAGAAGACGGTGAAATGGGCGGCCGACCGCACCGAGCATTTCATGGGCGACGCGCAGGGCCGCGACAACGTCACCACCGCGAAGATGGCGCTGGCGGAGGACGGCAAGTTCCTCGCCATGGATTGCGATCTGATGGGCGACATGGGCGCGTATCTGTCGACCTTCGGCCCCTACATCCCGCATGGCGGCGCCGGCATGCTGCCGGGCCTCTACGACATCCAGGCCTTCCACTGCCGGGTCCGCACCATCTTCACCCACAGCGTGCCGGTCGACGCCTATCGCGGTGCGGGCCGGCCCGAGGCCGCCTATGTCATCGAGCGTCTGGTCGATGCCTGCGCGCGCAAGCTCGACATGACGCCGGACGCGATCCGCCGCAAGAACTTCATCCAGCCGAAGGCGCTGCCCTACAAGACGGCCACCGGCAAGGTCTACGATTCCGGCGACTTCGCCGCGCATCTGAAGCGCGCGATGGAGATCGCCGAGTGGAAGGAGTTTCCGAAGCGCGCGAAGCTCGCCAAGAAGCATGGCCTGATCCGCGGCATTGGGCTTGCGAGCTACGTCGAGATCTGCGGCGTGATGGGTGAGGAGACGGCCAATGTCCGCCTCGAACCCAACGGCGACGTCACCGTGCTGATCGGTACGCAGTCGAGCGGGCAGGGCCACCAGACCGCCTATGCCCAGATTGTCGCGGAGCAGTTCGGCGTGGCGCCGGAACGGGTCCACGTCCGCCAGGGCGACACCGACGAGATCGCCACCGGCCTTGGCACCGGCGGCTCGGCCTCGATCCCCTCGGGCGGCGTCAGCGTCGAGCGCGCCACGCGCGAGCTCGGGCAAAAGCTCAAGGAGATTGCGGCACAGGCGCTGGAGGCCGGCGCCGGCGACCTCGAGATTTCGGAAGGTGTGGTGCGCATCGCCGGCACCGACCGTTCGATCTCGTTCGCCGATCTTGCCAAGCGGCCCGGCGTCGATCCGTCGAAGCTGAACGGCAGCGCGACCTTCGCCAGCGCCGACGGCACCTATCCCAACGGCACCCATGTCGCGGAAGTCGAGATCGATCCGGCCACCGGCATCATCAAGATCGTCAGCTACGTGATCGTCGACGATTTCGGCAAGACGCTCAATCCGCTGCTGCTGGCGGGACAGGTGCATGGCGGCGCGATGCAGGGCATCGGCCAGGCGCTGATGGAGCAGGTGGTCTATGGCGCCACCGACGGCCAGCTCATCACCGCGACCTACATGGACTACGCGCTGCCGCGGGCGGCGGATGGGCCGGACTTCGTGTTCGAGACCCACAACGTCCCCTGCAAGACCAATCCGATGGGCGTGAAGGGGGCGGGCGAGGCCGGCGCGATCGGCTCCTGTCCGGCCGTCGTCAACGCCATCGTCGATGCGCTCTGGCGCGAATACAAGATCGACCACATCGACATGCCGGCGACGCCGGAGCGGGTGTGGATCGCCATCAGCGAGCATCACCGCCGCCACAGCCTGTAAGTCCAAGCAAACGCGGAACGCGTTTTACGGGCTCAGCCAAATGATCCGGCGTGCGACGATTTATCGTCGCACTCCGGATGGAATGAAGTCAGCCAATCGGTGTTGGCCATTCAGGGGTCGGCACGATCCTGCATCAGGGAAAGGGATTTTGCGAATGAAGCGAGTGTTGATTGTCGGGAGCGCGCTGCTGCTCGGGATGGGTGCCGTCTGGGCGCAACAGGATTCCGTCAAGGAAGCTCAGACCCTCATGAAGGGCAACGGCAAGAATGCCGGCGCGATGTCGGCGATCGTGAAGGGCGAGAAGCCTTACGACCAGGCTACCGTGGACAGCGCGCTGGCGCAGTTCGAAGATACCGCCAAGAAGCTGCCGAAACTGTTTCCGGCCAGCGCCAAAGGCGTGAAGCTCGACGGTGACTACTCGGCCTCGCCGAAGGTCTGGGAGGACAAGGCCGGTTTCGACGCGAAGATCGCAAGCTTCGCCAAGGTTGTTGGCGAGGCCAAGGGCAAGATCAAGGACCTGGATTCGCTCAAGGCGAATATGCCTGCCATCGGCAAGGAATGCGGCGGCTGCCACGAAACCTACCGCGTCAAGAACAGCTGAGGCGGATACTTTCGTAGCCCGGATGAGCGAAGCGATATCCGGGAAGCCTGTGCGAGTTGATGAACTTATCCCGGATGTCGCTTTGCTCATCCGGGCTACGGCAAGGGCGGTTGCGAAAGCAGCCGCCCTTTTTCCGTTTGTCAGGTCTGACGGATCGCCGTCCGAGCGGTTATGTTGGCACCAGCGGCCGCGGCGTTGATGCGAGTCGGCGTATCTTCTTCCCGATAACCTCATGACGTCAGGAGTTCCAGCGCGCGGCGAGGATCCCAATGAAAGGCGAGACAGGCCATGGTAAAACCGTTTCCGTCGAAGACGCACATCGGCAACCACATGCTACATCCCGAAACGCTGATGCTGACCTATGGCTATGACCCGCAGCTGTCGGAAGGCGCCATCAAGCCGCCGGTGTTCCTGACCTCCACCTTCGTGTTCAAGACGGCCGATGACGGGCAGGACTTCTTCGATTACGTCGCCGGCCGGCGCGAGCCGCCGGAAGGCATGGGCGCGGGCCTGGTCTATTCGCGCTTCAATCATCCCAACAGCGAGATCGTCGAGGACAGGCTCTCGATCTACGAACGCACCGAGAGCTGCGCGCTGTTCTCGTCCGGCATGGCGGCGATCGCCACCACGATCCTGGCCTTCGTCCGCCCCGGCGACGTGATTCTGCACTCGCAGCCGCTCTACGGCGGGACCGAAACGCTGCTGACCAACACGCTGGCGCGCCTGTCGATCGGCGCCGTCGGGTTCGCCGACGGGATCGACGAAGCGGCGGTCAGGCAGGCCTCGGAAGAGGCCATGGCCAAGGGCCGCGTTTCGATGATCCTGATCGAAACCCCGGCCAACCCGACCAACGGCCTGGTCGATGTCGCCATGATCCGGCGTGTCGCCGAGTCCATCGGCAAGGCGCAGGGGCACACACCGGTGATTGCCTGCGACAACACGCTGCTCGGCCCGGTGTTTCAGCGGCCGATCGAGCACGGCGCGGACCTGTCGCTGTATTCGTTGACGAAATATGTCGGCGGTCATTCCGACCTGATCGCGGGTGCTGCGCTCGGCTCGAAGGCAATCATGAAGGGCATCAAGGCGCTGCGCGGCGCCATCGGCACCCAGCTCGATCCGCATTCCTGCTGGATGATCAACCGCTCGCTCGAGACGCTGAGCCTGCGCATGGAGAAGGCCAACAGCAACGCGCGCCTCGTGGCGGATTATCTGCGCGATCACCCCAAGGTGGCCAAGGTCCACTATCTCGGTCATCACGAGGAGGCTTCGCCGGCGGGCCGCGTGTTCGCGCGGCAGTGCCACGGGGCGGGATCGACCTTCTCGTTCGACATCGTCGGCGGCAAGGATGCGGCGGTCAAGTTTCTCAACGCGCTGCAAATCCTCAAGCTGGCGGTGAGCCTCGGCGGCACCGAGTCGCTCGCGAGCCTGCCCGCAACCATGACGCATTCCGGCGTTCCCGCCGACATCCGCCAGAAGATCGGCGTGCTGGATTCCACGATCCGGCTGTCGATCGGCATCGAGAACCCGTCCGACCTGATCGCGGACCTCGCGCAGGCGCTGAACGCGGCTTGAGCGCGCTCAAAATCGAAAAGGCCGGGCGCCCCTTCCTGCGCCCGGCCTTCGCGTCACGAAGCAGCGTTGCGGCTTACTTCGTCACCTGACCGCGGATCTCGCCGCCCGGATTGGCCGCGGTGTGGATGTTGATGTAGTACTTGCCGCCGAGCAGATCGGCGGCCTGCGCGTCGGTCAGGGTCGCTTCGCCCTTGACCGGGCTTGCGGCCGCGTTCGGGATCGCGACAGCAACGCCGGCGTTCTTGCCGGCCTCGGCAGGCCCGTGGAAATGGGCGGCGGTGGCGGGGCCGGAGAGTCCGGAATAGGTGACGGTCCAGGACAGCTTCTTGCTGGCAGCATCGTAGTCGAGAGCGGCGGTTCCCGTGGCGCTGCTGGTCGTCGCCGGCACCTCGGACTTGCCGTCGAGCGTTGCTTTGAGCTTTTCGGCGCTGGCCGGGCCTGCAAAGGTCACGGCACCGAGCGCCAGGGCGGCAATGACGGTCTTGTTCATGACATTCTCCCTGCTGAACCCGTTCGGGCTGGCAAACTTCCAACAGCCGGCGTTTCAGTTTATTCCCGTGTCCGGCCGGGGCGGGCTAAATTCTTCGTGGCTGGAGCCGCGACGACATCGGTCATAAGTTCGCCGCGACGATTGAATGGATCTGCATGTTGCAACGAACAATTCTCATCGGGCTGCTCGCGGCGCTCGTCGCCGCGGGCACCTATTGGTGGCTCAGCGCGCCGAAAGCGGCTGCAGGCAATGCGCCGGCCCATGTGGCCAACCTCGCCAATGGCGAGGTGATGTTCAACGCCGGCGGCTGCGCCGCCTGCCATGCCGTTCCCAATCAGCCCGATCGTCTCAGGCTCGGTGGCGGCGTCGCGATCAAGTCGCCGTTCGGAACGTTCTACGCGCCGAACATCTCCCCGGATCCGAACGACGGCATCGGCAAATGGACGGACGCCGACTTCGTCAACGCAGTGATGTACGGGGTGTCGCCGGGCGGGCAGCATTATTTTCCCGCCTTCCCCTATACGTCCTATCGGCACGCCAGGCGCGAGGACGTGCTCGATCTCTTTGCCTACTTGAAGACGCTGCCGCCCGTGACCGGCAAGGTGCGCGACCACGACATGCATTTTCCTTTCGACATCCGGCGCAATGTCGGCATCTGGAAGTTCCTGTTTCTGGACGACAAGCCCTTCGTCGCCGACAGCAGCAAGTCACCGCAATTCAACCGCGGCGCCTATCTGGTCAACAGCTTTGGCCATTGCGCCGAATGCCACAGCCCGCGCAACGCGCTGGGCGGCATCATCTCGAGCCAGCGCTTTGCCGGCGGGCCCAATCCCGAAGGCGAGGGCTGGGTGCCCAACATCACCCAGAAGCGCCTCGGCGAGTGGAGCGTGAAGGATATCGCCTATTTCCTCAAGAACGGCGAATTACCCGATGGCGACAGCGTCGGCGGCGCGATGACGCGCGTGATCAAGAACACCTCGCAATTGCCCGACGAGGATATTGCGGCGATGGCGGAGTACCTCAAATCGCTGCCGCCGGTGGACGGTCCGCCGCGGCCCAAGCGCAAGGAAACCGGCAAGGAGGCTGGCTAGCTGCCGCCAAACGCCTTGAACGTGATGATGGTGAGGGTGTCCTGGATGCCCGGCAGCACCTGCACCTTCTCGTTGACGAAATGGCCGATGTCGGTGTCCTTGTCGACATAGAATTTCACCAGCAGGTCGTATTGGCCGGCCGTGGAGTAGATCTCGGAGGCGATCTCGGCCTCGGCAAGCGCATTGGCCACCGTGTAGGACTGGCCGAGCTTGCATTTGATCTGGACGAAAAAAGGAACCATTGCGGGCACTCCGAAAGCGTATTCTTCCGGCTAATAGGCCAAACCCGGCACGATTTAGCAAGCGGACTTGCGAGCCGCCAGCTGCCGGTCCGAAGCCTTGCCGGTGTTCGACGGTCGCGCTAGGACAGGCCATGGCGGTACCCGTATCCAGCAAATGTGTCCGGCGATGACGACCCCGGTCGCACTCACCATCGCCGGCTCCGATTCGAGCGGCGGCGCCGGCATCCAGGCCGACCTGAAGACGTTTGCAGCGCTCGGCGTCTACGGCGCGTCCGTCATCACGGCCTTGACAGCGCAGAACACGCGGGGCGTCACCGGCATCCACGCCGTGCCGGCGGCGTTCGTCACCGAGCAGATCGATGCGGTGTTCTCCGATCTCGACATCGGCGCGGTGAAGATCGGCATGGTGGCCCAGGTCGCCAGCATCGACGCGATCGCAGCCGCACTGTCGCGCTGGTCGCCGGGGCACGTCGTGCTCGATCCCGTGATGGTGGCGACCTCAGGGGACCGGCTGCTCGCCGCGGAGGCCGTCAATGCGCTGCGAACAAGACTGATACCGCTGGCGTCGGTGATCACGCCCAATCTGCCGGAGGCCGCCGCTCTGCTCGACGAGCCGGTCGCGGCGAGCGAGGCGGAGATCGAAGGCCAGGGGCGGCGCCTGCTGGCGCTCGGCTGCCGTGCGGTCCTGATCAAGGGCGGGCACGGCACGGGTGCCGAGAGCATCGACTATCTCGTCGCTGCCGACAACACGCTCGCGCTCACCGCGCCGCGGGTGGCGACCCGCAACACCCATGGCACCGGCTGCTCGCTATCCTCGGCGGTCGCGGCAGGGCTCGCCAAGGGCGAGGATCTGGCAAGCGCCGTGCGCAACGCCAAGACCTGGATCAGCGTGGCGATCGCCGCCGCCGACCGCTTCAGCGTCGGACACGGCCACGGCCCGATCCATCATTTTCACAGGTTCTACTGAGGCGGGCTTGCTCAACCTCTCCCGCTCGCTTGCGGGAGAGGTCGCGCCGAAGGCGCGGGTGAGGGCTTACTCCTCTCGGGGAGTCCCACCGGGGAAACACCCTCTCCCCAACCCTCCCCCGCAAGCGGGGGAGGGAGTGCACTTACCTCGTGGCTTCCAACGGCAATCTGATCTCTGAGCCCGCCCCTGCGGCGCCGTGTCGCCTGATTGTCGCATGCGACTGATATTCGCAGGGAGGGCGAGGCTTGGCGTGATTCGTATCTGAAGGTGCCTCACAGGTTCAATCGGTCATCCCCCTGTCACGGGACATTGTTACAGGCTGGCGCATGGGAAGTTACGATGTGAGTGACGAGAGCCCCGAACGGCGCTTTCGCACGTTGTTCATCTCCGACGTTCATCTCGGAGCCCGCGGTTCTCAAGCCGATCTTCTGCTGGACTTCCTGCGTTACCATGATGCCGACACGATCTATCTCGTCGGCGACATCGTCGACGGCTGGGCGCTGAAGTCGAGCTGGCACTGGCCGCAATCCCACAACGACCTCGTCCAGAAGCTTTTGCGCAAGGCGCGCAAGGGTGCCAAGGTCATCTACATCCCCGGCAATCACGACGAGTTCCTGCGCAACTATTACGGCACGCATTTCGGCGGCATCGACGTGGTCGAGAACACCGTCCACACCAGCGCCGACGGCAAGCGCTATCTCGTCATCCACGGCGACATCTTCGATCTCGTGGTGCAGAACGCGCGCTGGCTCGCCCATCTCGGCGACAAGGCCTACGACTTCGCGATCCAGATGAATCGCTTGGTCAACTTCTTCCGCCGCTTGTTCAAGGTGCCCTATTGGTCGCTGTCGCAATGGGCCAAGCAGAAGGTCAAGAACGCGGTCAATTATATCGGCGCGTTCGAGCAGGCGCTCGCCGCCGAGGCGCGGCGTCACGACGCCGACGGCGTGATCTGCGGCCACATCCACTACGCCGTGATCCGCGACGAGGGCGGCATTCGCTACATGAATTGCGGCGACTGGGTCGAGAGCTGCACCGCGCTCGTCGAGCATGACGACGGTCATTTCGAGATCATCACCTGGGCGGATCATTTGCAGAAGCCGGCGGCCGTCCCGCAGGTTGCAGCCAGAGCTGCATAACAGAGGCCGCCCGATGCGCATCCTGGTCGCGACCGACGCCTGGCACCCGCAAGTCAATGGTGTGGTTCGGACGCTGACCAAGCTCGCTGACGCGGCCGAGGGGCTTGACGTCGAAGGTTCCGGCGTTGCGTTCACGTTCCTGACGCCGCAATCGTTCCGCACCTTCGCGATGCCGAGCTATCGCGACGTGCGGCTGGCGATGCCGCGCCCGGCGCGGATTGCCAGGCTGATCGAGGAGGCGCGCCCGGACAGCATCCACATCGCGACCGAAGGGCCGATCGGCCTGATGGTCCGCCGCTATTGCCGCCAGCGCCGGCTGCCGTTCACGACCAGCTTCCACACCCGCTTTCCCGAATATGTCCGCGCCCGCGTGCCGGTGCCGGGCTCGCTGATCTGGCGGGCGCTGCGCCGCTTCCATGCCCCCAGCCGTGCCGTAATGGCGGCAACGCCTGCGCTCGCCGGCGAGCTGACCGAGCGCGGTTTCGACAATGTCGTGCTGTGGCCGCGCGGCGTCGATACAAATGTGTTCCATCCGCGGGCCATCGACCTCTGCCTGCCGGCACCGGTGTTCCTGTCGGTCGGCCGCGTCGCGGTGGAGAAGAATCTCCAAGCCTTCCTCGACCTCGATCTGCCCGGCACCAAGGTGATCGTGGGCGACGGCCCGGCGCGCGCCTCGCTGGAGGAAGCCTATCCCGATGCGATCTTCCTCGGCGAGAAGCAGGGCGAGGCGCTGGCGGAAATCTATGCGGCGGCCGACGTGTTCGTATTCCCGAGCAAGACCGACACGTTCGGCCTGGTCCTGCTGGAGGCGCTGGCGAGCGGGCTGCCGGTCGCGGCCTTTCCGGTGAAGGGCCCCCGCGACGTGATCGGCAATGCCCCGGTCGGCGCCCTCGATCACGATCTGCGCAGTTCCTGCTTCGCGGCGCTCGACATCTCCCGGCAGGACTGTGTCGAATTCGCCGGCAATTACACCTGGGAAGCCTCGGCGAGGGCTTTTGTCGACAATATCCAGGCGGTGGGGGCTGTGCTGCCGGGCGGGGACGGCACGGAACAGCCGCGCTTCGTCGCCTAAAAGGAAGATTCATCGCGCGGAGGTGTCTTGCCCGCGGCTCGATGGCCGCGATAAGGTCTGATATGACCGAACAGCTTCTCCCGATCGGCCCCGCCGACATCGATGCCGCAGCGCGCGTGATCGCGCCCTACGCCATCCGCACCCCGCTGTTGTCCTTTCCGGTGCTCAACGAGCGGGTTGGCGCGAAAGTCTTCCTGAAGCCGGAGATGCTTCAGCGCACCGGCTCTTTCAAGTTCCGTGGCGCCTTCAACAAGGTATTCTCGATCCCGCAGGACAAGCGCGCCGGCGGCGTGGTCGCGTTTTCCTCCGGCAATCACGCCCAGGGCGTGGCGGCGGCGGCAAAGATCCTCGACATGCAGGCGACCATCGTGATGCCTGCGGATGCGCCGCTGTCCAAGCGCGAGCGCACCAAATCCTACGGCGCCGAGGTCGTGCTCTATGATCGCGACAAGGACGACCGCGAGGCGATCTCGCGCGGCATCGCCGAGAAGCGCGGCGCGACGCTGGTCAGGCCTTACGACGATCCGTTCGTGATCGCAGGGCAGGGCACCGCCGGCCGCGAGATCGCGGAGGACATGGCAACGCTTGGTCTGTCCCCCGACATCGTGGTGGCACCGGCGTCGGGCGGTGGCCTGATCGCAGGCGTCGCGACGGCGGTGAAGGCACGCTATCCACAGGCCGAGATCGTGGTAGCAGAGCCCGAGGCGTTCGACGATCATGGCATTTCCCTGAGCGCAGGCCATCGCGAGCCGCATCCGCCGGCCGGCCGCACCATCTGCGATGCGCTGATGGCCCTGATCCCCGGCGAGATGACCTTTGCAATCAACAGCAAGCTGCTCGCGCGCGGCGTCACGGCGTCGGACAAGGAAGTCGGCGCCGCAGTCGCCTTCGCCTATCGCGAGCTCAAGCTCGTGGTCGAGCCCGGCGGCGCCGTCGGTCTCGCCGCACTGCTGGCGGGACGTCTCGACGTCGCCGGGAAGAACGTCGTCATCGTGCTCTCCGGCGGCAACGTCGATGCGGATCTGTTCGCCGAGCTGGTGGCCTAGCCGTCATTGCGGGACACGCGAAGCGTGAGCCCGCAATCCATGCTCCCGATCGTGGTAACGGATTCCGGGCCTGCGCCTTTCGGCGAAGCAATCCAGTGCCGTAGGGTGGGCAAAGGCGCAACGCGCCGTGCCCACCACCTTTCAGTGATTCCAAAGAGAGACGACGTGGGCACGCTTCGCTTTGCCCACCCTACGAGACCTCCCCTCGTCATTGCGAGCGAAAGCGCATCCCGGAATGACGACGTTCAAGGGCTGAGATGAAGAAGGGGCAGAGCTTCACCGCTCTGCCCCTTCGTCTTGTCTTGGGGATTGTCCCGTTGTGGAGAGACCCTCTCCCCAACCCTCCCCCGCAAGCGGGGGAGGGAGTGCACCTTCTTCGTTCGCGCGATCAGTGCATGAAGCCGCCGGGGCGATTGCCACCATTGCTCGTGCTCGGCGCCTGGTTCATCGACTGCCGGAAGTTGTTGTTGCTGTTGACCATGCGGCTCGGCATCGTGTTGAGCTGCGGACGGTTGGTCTGCACGTTGTTCTGCACCTGCACCTTGTTCACCGGATTGTTGTTGAGCTTCACGATGCCGGTGTTGCCATTGTTGACGCGGATCGGCTGGTTCTGGGTCTGAACATTGACCGGCTTGGTCTCGACATTCGAGCCGGCCTTGCCGACGTTCACCGGCATGCTCACGATCTTGCCCGGCTTGCCATTGGCGTTGCCGCCGTTCGGCGCGGTGTTGGTCGCCGGCAGCGTCACGATCTTGCCGATGCCGCCATTGTTGTTGGTGGTGGTGGTCGGCGCGGGCAGGGTGACGATCTTGCCTGGGGACTGCGACGGCGTGCCGTTCTGCGGGTTCGGCTGGTTGGCGTTGCCAGCCGGCAGATTGACGATCTGGCCGCCATTGCCGAGCTTGCCGATGCCATTGCCGTCGACCGGCTTCTGTACGACCGGCAGATTGCCATTGATCTGACCGCCGCCATTGCCCTGCTGCATCAGCGGCATGTATTTCGGCTGGCCGAGATTGCCGATCTTCAAGGTCGGAGCAATGTTCTGCGGCGCCAGGAACTTGGTCGCCTGCATCAGGGGGATCTGCTTCGGCTGCACCTGCAGCTTCAGCGCGACCTGTGCATAGGGGCTGTTGCCGTAGCTGTCATAGAAGGTCTTGTAGCCGAGCGGCGAGTTCACGAGCACGGCCTTGTGCCAGGCCTGCGAGAGCAGGATGTTGTTGAGCAGCCAGCGGACGTGGTCGCACAGCGGGTCGTGCGGATACATCCGGATGAACTCCTGATAATATTCCGGCCGGCCCTCGGACACGACGTAGTCATAGGCCTGGCGCGTCGAACGGCTCGGCAGGTTGGAGGCCATCTGCACCACGGGCGCCCTGACCGGCGCGCGGTTGGCGGCAATTGCGGTGTCGCCGAAGAAGGTGAAGTCGCTCGTCAGCGAGGAGCTCTCCCACGGGATCTGCGCGCCGCTGGTAGTCTGGTTCACTTGCAGGCGGATGCGCTTGAACAGCTGCTCGATCGGCACGTTGGGCTCGCGCGCGACGTCGAGGAAGGCTTGGGTGTACGGGCTGTGGCCGCCGGTGCCGTCGAGCGCCTCGGCGCCCGGCGCGGTCGAGTAGCCGACGATCGAGCCGTTCGGCGCATCGACGATGGCAAGGCCGCGGCCGGCATCGTTGACGTGCGGGAACGGGTTGTTGCGGCAGGCATCGAGAATCACGATGCGCATGCGGCTCGGGATCGTCTCCAGCGTCGACATCACGTCGACGAGGCGCACCGAATTGTTGACGAGCTCGGTCGGGCTCGAGACCTTGGCATCGACCGGAACGAGATAGTTCTCGCCGGCGAGCTGCACGCCGTGGCCGGCGTAATAGACCATCGCCACCGTGTTCGGGCCGCGCGAAGCGACCTTGGCGGAAAAGTCCTGCACCACGCGCAGCATGTCGTTCTGCGTCAGGTCGGTGGCGGCAACCACCTCGAAGCCGGCGGAGTTCAGGAACTGCGCCATCGACTGGGCGTCATCGTCGGGGTTCGCAAGTTGCGGCGCGCTCTGGTAGTTCGCATTGCCGATCACCAGCGCCACCCGCTGCTCCGGGCCTTGCAGCGCGGTGGGGGCAGGCTGGACCGGGGCGACTTGCGCGGAAACGGGCCCGCAGGTGAAGCCGAATAGGCTTCCCACAAGGCCGGCTGTCATCAGCAAAGGCTTTAGGCGGAACATGGCGTGCTCCTTTGGCACTCATCTCGATACGAGATTGGTTGCGAGCAAGCCTGGCCGCGTTCGAGCGTGCGGTCCGTGATCCCTGTCACCATGGCGACGGACGTGATCTGAATCACGCTTGGAACCTGCTATGGTTAGCGATCGCTGAGAGGAACCGCCGCCCCATGCTGAAATCGATCGATCCGATCCTGACGCCCGACCTGCTCTGGCTCCTGGCCTCCATGGGCCACGGCGACGATCTCGTGGTCGTCGACGCCAACCACCCGGCCACGCATATCGCTCGCAGCACATCGTCGCAGCGCCTGATCCAGTTGCCGGGCATGACGATGGAGACGGCCGTCCGCGCCATCATGTCGGTCTATCCGCTCGACGATTTCGATCCCGATCCGGTGCGCGTGATGATGCCGGTCGACGATCCCGATCGCGTGCCCGACGTGCAGCGCGCGGTGCTGGCCGAGATCGAACGCGCCAGCGGCGGTCCGGTCAGTCCCGGCAAGCTCTCGCGGGCGGATTTCTACCGCGCGGCGGCGGCTGGTTTCGGCGTCGTGCAGGTCGGCGACAGCAGGGGCTATGGCTGCTTCCTGATCAGGAAAGGCGTGATGGGTTAGGCGGAATCATTCCGCGCGAGGTTGCGCAGAACCTGCGCCCGAATTTGAATGGCCTCCGCGCAACCGACCGACTATTGTCGATTCATGTCGCGCATCGTGTGTCTAATTGTTGCCATCGTCCTGTCGCTGCTGCCGGCCGTCGCGTCCGCTGCATCAACTCAAAAGCGTCCCAAGCAGGCCTGGCATGGCTACGGCTTCCTGCCGGGCTATCGGCAGCCGCTCAGCAACAGCATTCCGCTCTACAAGCAGAAAGACGCGATGCGCCGAATGTCGCGCGCTGACCGGCGCCACTGGTACATCGATCCGGTTCCGCAATATTACCGCTGGGACGGCGAGTGGCACTATTTCGGCCGCCCGGGCTTCAACGGCGGCCGTTACAACGGCGGCAGCTTTGGTCCGTGCTGGACCCGCACGCCGATCGGGCCGGTGTGGAATTGCGGGTGAGCGTTCGAGGCGGCTAGGTGATGCGTTTCTCCGTTCCATCACCGTCACCCTGAGGTGCGCGCGCAGCGGCGCATCGCGCCGCTGAGCAAGCCTCGAAGGGCGACGGCCCGGCTGCATCGGGGCCGTCTATCCTTCGAGGCTCGCCGCACGATGCTGCGCATCGTACGCCTCGCGCCTCAGGATGACGGCTACAGAGCGACGCCCGCTGCCTCAGCACGTCATTGCGAGCGCAGCGCTTCCCCGGCGATGCACAGCATCGTCCGGTTCAGCGGTGCGCTGCTGAGCCGGGGCCCATGTGATCACCGAGAATGTGGCTCTGGGTCCCGGATCTGCGCTTCGCTTGTCCGGGACATCAAAGTACGCGGCGACCTTACGAGAAGAACGCGATCTTCTCGGCCTGGGTCATGCGGCGGATCGGGGCGAGGGGGTCGTTGGCGGGGGCGCGGGGCTTTTGCAGGATGCCGCTGGCGAGGATGGTGGCGCCGAGGGAGGGCTCCGGCACGGGCGAGGGCGTCGGCAGCGTCGTGGCTGGCGCGGCGGCGAAGGTGGCACTGGCCGCCATGGCCGGGGCCTGCTGCTCCATCACCTCGGCGGCGGCCTCCGCGATAGCGTCGGTGAGGCGCGCAAGTGAGTCCATCGCGATCGGGGCGTCGGCGGGCTCTTCGACCACGGGAGCGACGACCGGCTGAGGCGCGATCGGCTCGGGCAGCTCGGCGGAGACGGGCGCTGCGGTCTCCGCGAGACTCGGCTCCGGAACGGTCGCCTCCATCTCGGAGGCTGCGATGATCTCGTCGAACTCCGGATCGGGCGCGGCCATCTCCAGCGCGATGGCCTCGAGCACGGCATCGTCCTCGGCCTGCGCGGCCGCGTCGAGCGCGAATGCGTCCGCGGCCTCCACGACAGCGTCGGCGGCCGGCGCTTCAAACGAAACGTCTTCACGCGCTGCATCCTCGGGCGCGATAGTGTCAGGCGCGACTTGGTCGAGGGCGACGTCTTGAACGGCGATCCGGCTTTCGACGGCCATCTGACTTTCGGCCGGCCTCTCCGGCGCGGCGCCGCGTGCCGGCTCCGCCGCGGCAAACGCTTCGGCAACGCCGGCCGTTGCCATGGCCGCTTCCGGCTCGGCTGCGGCGTCCTGCGGCGGCTCCGTAAGAGCCACGGGTGCTTCGCCGGCCATCGCCTCCGGCGCGGTCTCGACAGGCGCTTCGGCGACGGATGACGGCGCCTCCTGCGCCGGAGCCGGGGGCGCCGCCGGCTTCGGTGCGCCGCCCTCGGTCTGCTCGACCCGGTCCTTCAGCAGATCGAAGGCGATCCTGAGCTCGACACGGGGATCGATGGCCTGGGCCTGACCGCAGGCGGCCTCGATCGAGGCGAGCTGCGAATCAATGAGGTCGCAGATTCGCCCGTCGGCGCCGATCTCGCGCCAGCGCCAGGAGATCTCCTTGATGATGCGCACCCCGCGGGGAATCGGCGCGAGGCTCGCCTCGATCGCCGCGGGGTCGAACGCGGCAAGCGCAATGGTCTCGGCCTCGCGGATCGCGCGGCGGATCTCGACCAGCGCCTCGGGCAGGCGGTCCTCGACGACGGGTTGCCGCTGCGCTGCAAGGGTTTCCTCGATCTTCGCGACCGCATCGAGCACCATGCGCGTGTCGGCATTGCGGTTGCGCTTGGCGTATTCGCCAAGGAACCAGCGGCCGCGCGCCGTCTCCATGAAGGCTTCGCGGATCGCGTCGTAATCCTGCTCGTTCGGCTCGGCCGCGCGGGCAGACATAGGCGAGAGGGCGAATGCTTCGTTGGCCATGACGATCTCGTCGCGCAAATCACTACGCGTTACTGTAACGATCACCACGATATCGACCGAATCGCAATTGGTTTGATGCAGTCCGAATCACAAATCCCCATCGCGGCATCGAGGAAGCGGCGATTCGCCGTCAGCCTCGCCCTGTTCTATTCGGCCGTGTTCGCGGTCTCGGGCACGCATCTGCCGTTCTTTCCGGTATGGCTGAAGGCGATCGGCATCGACGCGGCCTGGATCGGGCTGATCAACGCGCTGCCGGCGATCACCCGCTTCACCACGTTGCCGCAAGTGACCGCCTTTGCCGAGAAGCGACAGGCGATCCGCGCGGCCATGATGGTGTCGGTGCTGGCGACCGCGATCGGCTTTACGGCGCTCGGATTACAGCAGCAGCCGCTGGCGCTGTTCCTGATCTACGCGCTGACCTGCGTGATGTGGACGCCGACGATGCCGCTGACCGATGCCTATGCGCTGCGCGGCGTCGCCCGCTACGGCCTCGACTACGGACCGTTGCGGCTGTGGGGTTCGGCGGCGTTCGCCGCCGGCTCGCTCGCCTGTGGCTATCTCATCGACAGCATCGCCGCGCGCGACCTGATCTGGATCATCGTCGCGTGGGCCGTCGTTGCGGTCGCAGCCAGCCTGCTGCTTCAGCCGCTCGACGATCTCAGGCGCAAGACGACGGAGAGGCATGCCGGCAAGGCGCTGCTGCGCGACGCCGGCTTCTGGGCGATTATCGTCTCGGCGGCGCTGATTCAGGGCAGCCACGTCGCCTACTACACCTTCTCGGCCATCAACTGGCAGCTCCATGGGATCAGCGGGCTGACCGTCGCGGGGCTGTGGACGCTGGGCGTGATCGCGGAGATCGTCGTGTTCGCGCTGTCGCCGCGCTTCTCGCTGCATCCCTCCACCATGATCGCGATCGGCGGCTTAAGCGCCGTGGTGCGCTGGATCGTCACCGCGAACGAGCCGCCGCTGGCGCTGCTCGCGATCGTCCAGCTCGGTCACGGCTTCACCTTCGGCATGACCATCGTCGGCACGATGAATCTCCTGGTGCAGCGCGTGCCGCCGCATCAGATCGCGCGAGGGCAGGGCTATTACGCCGCCTGCAACGGCCTGTTGGGCGCCACGACCTCGATCGCGTCAGGCGCGATCTACGCCCGCGTCGGCGACGGCCTGTACTACGTCATGGCGGCGATGGCCGCCGGCGGCGCGCTCCTGATCTGGTCGGCGCGACACCGGCTCATGGCTCAGCCCCAGAGCGAGGCGTCCGGCGGATAGACCAGGCTGTCGTCGTAACGCAGCCCGTGGTCGCGGTCGCGTGCCAGCAACAGCGGGCCGTCGAGATCGACGAAGCGCGCCTGTGGCGTCACCAGCATGGCCGGGGCCATCGACAGCGATGTCGCGACCATGCAGCCGATCATGATTTCGAAGCCGAGCGCCTGCGCCGCATCGGCCATCGCGAGCGCCTCGGTGAGGCCGCCGGTCTTGTCGAGCTTGATGTTCACGGCGTCGTAGCGGTCGCGCAAGGGAGCAAGCGAGGAGCGGTCATGCACGCTCTCGTCGGCGCAGACCGCGAGCGGCCGCCTGATCCGCGCCAACGCCTCGTCCGTGCCCGCCGGCAGCGGCTGCTCCACCAGGGTGACGCCGACGGCGGCGCAGGCGGCGAGGTTGGCTTCCAGATTGGCTTCGGTCCAGGCCTCGTTGGCATCGACGATCAGCTCGGATTCGGGCGCGGCCTTGCGTACCGCCGCGATCCGCTCCGGATCGCCGTCGCCGCCGAGCTTGATCTTGAGCAGGGGCCGGTGCGCCGCCTTGGCAGTCGCCGCGGCCATGGCCTCGGGGGCCGCTAACGAGATCGTGTAGGCGGTGGTGCGCTCGCCCGGCGCCGGGCGCTCGAGCAGGTTCCAGGCGCGCAGGCCGGCCGCCTTGGCCTCGAGGTCGATCAGGGCGCAATCAAGGGCGTTGCGGGCCGCCCCGGGCGCCATGGCGGCCTGGAGGGCCTGCCGGGAGATACCGTCGGCGACGGCCTGCTGCATGGCCTGGATGGCCGCCAGCGTCGCCTCCGGCGTCTCCCCATAGCGGGGATAGGGCACGCACTCGCCGCGGCCGGTCAGGCCGTCCCGGCTTACCTCCGCCACGACGGTCACGGCCTCGGTCTTGGCCCCGCGGCTGATGGTAAAGCTGCCCGCGATCGGGAAGCGCTCGATTCGCGCCGCCAGGGACGCAAATTTCATGGAAGTCATTTTGAACTCTGGCGAAATCTGAACCGGCTAGTTACCTCTAGCAACTAACATTAACCACTTGGGGATACCTTCTCTGGGTAAGGGCGCGTGCGCAACTCTCTGATTTTCTCCGCCCCGGTACGGGAGCGGACATCTTGAACAGCGATCCGAAGCTGGAACGGATTGCCAAAGGCAACGCGCTGGCACTTTGCGCCACTGGGACCTGGACCGCGAGCTTCGCGCCGGTCCTGGAACGGATGGTGGCTGACGCCGAGAAGCTGGCCGGCGGCCCCCAGAGCATCTTCATCGACGTCTCCGAAGTCGCCAAGCTCGACACCTTCGGCGCCTGGCTGATCGAGCGGCTGCGCCGCAACCTGACTAAGGGGCCCGTCGAGGCGCAGATCGCGGGGCTTTCCACCAATTATTCCAGCCTGGTCGACGAGGTGCGGCGGGTGAGGGCGACCGCGGTGGTCGACTCTAGCGCGATCACCATCACCGGCATGCTGGAGCAGATCGGCCGGGCCGTGGCCGGCGTCGGCGGGACGATCGCGGGCCTGGTCGACATGCTCGGTGCCGTGCTCGCGGCCTGGTTTCGCGTTCTGATCCATCCTCGCTCGCTCCGCCTGACCTCGACCGTGCATCACATGGAGCAGGTCTGCTGGCGCGCGGTGCCGATCATCGTGCTCATCACCTTCCTGATCGGCTGCATCATCGCCCAGCAAGGCATCTTCCATTTCCGCAGATTCGGCGCCGACATCTTCGTGGTCGACATGCTCGGCGTGCTGGTGCTGCGCGAGATCGGCGTGCTGCTGGTCGCGATCATGGTCGCGGGACGCTCGGGCAGCGCCTATACCGCCGAGCTCGGCTCGATGAAGATGCGCGAGGAGATCGACGCGCTGCGCACCATGGGCTTCGACCCCATCGAGGTGCTGGTGCTGCCGCGCATGATGGCCCTGGTGCTGGCGCTGCCGATCCTGGCTTTCCTCGGTGCGATGGCCGCGCTCTATGGCGGCGGTCTCGTCGCATGGCTCTATGGCGGGGTCGAACCGGAAGCCTTCCTGCTGCGCCTGCGCGACGCCATCTCGATCGACCATTTCATCGTCGGCATCGTCAAGGCCCCGGTCATGGCCGCCGTGATCGGCATCGTCGCCTGCGTCGAAGGGCTTGCCGTGCAGGGCAGCGCGGAATCGCTGGGCCAGCACACTACGGCCTCGGTGGTGAAGGGCATCTTCTTCGTCATCGTGATGGACGGCGTGTTCGCCATCTTCTTCGCCTCGATCGGGATGTGACGATGGCTGGCGAGATCCAGAATCCCATCATCCGCGTCCGCGACATCACGGTGCAGTTCGGCACGACGCGCGTGCTCGACGGCCTCAACCTCGACGTCAAGCGCGGCGAGATCCTCGGCTTTGTCGGCCCGTCGGGCGCGGGCAAGTCGGTGCTGACGCGTACCATCATCGGCCTCGTGCCGAAGGTCGCAGGCTCCATCGAAGTGTTCGGCGTCGACCTGGATTCCTCCAGCACCGCGCAGCGCCGCAACGTCGAGCGGCGCTGGGGCGTCCTGTTCCAGCAGGGCGCGCTGTTCTCCTCGCTGACCGTGCGGCAGAACATCCAGTTTCCGATGCGCGAATATTTGCGGGTCTCGCAGCGGCTGATGGACGAGATCACCATGGCCAAGCTCGCCATGGTCGGTCTCAAGCCGGAAGTGGCCGAGCGCTTTCCCTCCGAGCTCTCCGGCGGCATGATCAAGCGCGTGGCGCTGGCCCGGGCGCTGTCGCTCGATCCGGACCTCGTCTTCCTGGACGAGCCGACCTCGGGCCTTGATCCCATCGGCGCCGGCGACTTCGACGAGCTGGTCAGGACGCTCCAACGCACTTTGGGGCTGACGGTTTTCATGGTAACCCACGATCTCGACAGCCTTTACACAGCATGTGACCGCATCGCCGTTTTAGGGAACGGTAAGATCATTGCGGCAGGGTCGATCGCCGACATGCAGGCCTCGCAGCATCCCTGGTTGAGGCAGTATTTCCATGGCAAGCGCGCCCGCGCGGTCATGACTTGAGTAGCTGGGATGAGTAGCCGGAGCACCTGATGGAAACGCGGGCGAACTACGTCTTGATCGGGTCGTTCACGCTGGCGGTAATCGCCGCGGCGATCGGCTTCGTGCTGTGGTTTCAGTCGCTGCACACCACCAAGCAGCGCAGCCCCCTGCGCGTCGTGTTCGAGGGTCCGGCGGCGGGCCTGCGCAACGGCGGCAGCGTCAACTTCAACGGTATCCGGGTGGGCGAGGTGGTCTCGGTGAAGCTCGACAACCCGCGGCGGGTTGTCGCACTGGCCATGATCGAGAACAACGCCCCGATCCGCAAGGACACCCTGGTCGGCCTCGAATTCCAGGGCCTCACCGGGGTCGCCGCGATCTCGCTCAAGGGCGGCGACGAGGCCGCGGCCCCGCCGCCGCTCGACCAGGACGGCATCCCGACGCTCACCGCCGATCCCAACAAGCTGCAGGACGTCACCGAGGCGATCCGCGGCACGCTGCAGAACATCAACAAGATCGTCGCCGACAATCAGGAATCGGTGAAGAACTCGCTGAAGAATCTGGAGACCTTCACCAATTCGCTCGCGCGCAATTCCGAGAAGATCGACGGCGTGATGGCCAAGGTCGACGGCGTCATGCTCAAGGCCGACAATCTCATGCTCGGTCTCAACACGCTCGCCGGCGGCAAGGATGGCGGCGAGCTGTTCCAGGCGGTGAAGTCGATCCGCGAGCTCGCCGACGATTTCGACAAGCGCTCCGGCGCGCTGATGGCCGACGGCCGCCGCACCCTCGGCGACATCAGCCGCGCCGTGAACAATTTCGACCGCAACCCGACCCGCGTGCTGTTCGGCGCCAGCAACAGCAGCGCCCCACCGCCGCCGCCCGAGCCGCCGAAGCCGGCGGCCGCGCCGCCGCGGCGGCAGTAGGAGCGAGTAAGTTCGCTGCCTCGTGTCCCGGACGCGCTGCAACGCTCTTGCGTTGCTGCGCAGAGCCGGGACCCAGAGGACCGCACCGTGCGATGCCGCGCCATGGGCCCCGGCTCAGCAGCGCACCACGTCGCAAGGGGCGACGCGCTGCGCTGCGTCCGGGGCACCGGAGCGAGAATGAACGCAAGACAAAAACGGAGGCCGCGAGGCCTCCGTTTTTCATTCGCTATTCGCCACTCGCTATTTGCGAGCTTCGCTCACCCCAGCCGTCCGGCCGCGTGCGCGAGCAGCGTGTAGACCAGCCCCGTCTCCGAGGTCAGGTGGCTGCGCAGTTCCTGCGGGCCGCGGCCGTCGCGGGCGACTTCGTCGAGCAGGCGCTCGAACTCGGCGACGTAGCGGTCGACCGTGCCCTTGAAGTTGCGGTCGGCGCGGTACTTGCGGGCGACCTCGTCGAAGGCCTTCTGGCCGGCGGGCGTGTAGAGGCGCTTGGTGAACGCCTTGTTCTCGCCGCGCTGGTAGCGGTCCCACATCTCGGCGGCGAGGTTGCGGTCCATCAGCCGGCCGATGTCGAGCGACAGCGATTCCAGCGGATTGCTGCTGGCCTGCGGGGCCTGCGGCTGCGGCGCGGGGCGGCCACGGGGAGCCTCACGTCCGGTCGGGGCGCCCTGATTGGCGTCGGTGCGGCTGAGCAGGTCCGACAGCCAGCCGTCACGGCCCGGGTCGTTGGCGCCAGGCGCGACCGGCGGCGCTTCGGTGCGGCGCGCGGCCGGCATGCCGAGGTCCGGCGGCGGCAGCGTGGAGGCGCTGCCGGTGTCGCGCATGCGAGTCTCGGTCGCGCGGTTGCCCGCAACCGCCATCACCGGCTCTTCCTGGCGATGCACGGCGACGGAGGCGCGGCCCGCCGTGGTGACGTCGAGGCCGCGGCCGTGCTGGGCCACGATGCGGTTGAGCTCGGCGAGCGCCTCGATCTGGTCGACGATCACCTTGCGCATCTGCGCGGTGCTCTCGGCGGCCTCCTGCGGCATCTCGAGCACGCCGCGGCGCAGCTCGTTGCGGGTGGCTTCGAGCTCGTTGTGCATCTCGAG
>Ga0209758_1000182_pt1 | contig 140630 bp, 131 predicted proteins | sample AraplaMF_Col_mMF_FD_184258 | JGI IMG/M metagenome (GOLD analysis project Ga0209758, IMG submission 184258) | Arabidopsis root microbial communities from the University of North Carolina, USA - plate scrape MF_Col_mMF (SPAdes) (version 2) | ecosystem: Host-associated > Plants > Roots >... | reverse complement strand
CAGTTGAACACCTTGTCCTTCATGTCGGCAGGTATTCCAGGCCCGGAATCTGTCACGGTGAAGACCACGCTGCGCTCGGTGCGCCGCGCGCTGATGCCGACGGTGGAATCCTGTGGAGAAAACCCGATGGCGTTGGCGAGGAGGTTATAGAGCACCTGCACCACGCGCTTCTCGTCGCCGACGAAGCTGCCGACGTCGGGCGCGATCTCGACCTTGAGGCGGATGCGGTCGGTGGCAAGCCGGTCCTGGATGCCCTCGGCCGCGAGCTCGATGGCCTTGCTGACGTCGACGGGTCCGAGTTCCAGCTTCATCGCGCCGGCGTCGATGGTGGCGAGATCGAGGATGTTGTTGGTGAGCGCGAGCAGCGCGTTGGTCGATTTGGTGACGTAGTCGAGATATTCCGCCTGTTTCGGCGTCAGCGGCCCGGTCGAGGGATCGCTGAGGAAGTGCGCGAAGCCGATGATGGTGGTGAGCGGCGAGCGCAGCTCGTAGGAGACGTGGTGGACGAAATCCACCTTCATCTGGTCGGCGGCCTCCAGCGCCTCGTTGCGCTCGCGTAGCGCGCGCTCGACGTTCTCGGTGTCGGTGATGTCCTGGAACGTCAGCATGGTCGCGCCGTCGTGCAGCGGGCGGATCATGCCGTCGAGCACGCTGCCGTCCTTGCGCTCCAGCTTGAGCGGGACGTCGGCGCGGTTCTCGATCGAGGTGATGGCCTCGCGAATCTGGCGCCAGACCACGGGGTCGTCGAACAGCTGATGGCACCAGCCTTCCACAGTCTGGATGTGCGGCTCGTCGCGCATGGCATCGCTCGACAGCTTCCACATCCGGACGAAGGCCGGGTTGAACAGCTGCGCCTTGCCGTTGCTGCCGAACACCGCGACGCCCTCGGCGAGGCTGTCCAGCGTCTCGCGCTGGACGCGGATCAGGCCGTCGAAGCGGCGGGCGAGGTCGAGGCTCTCGGTGACGTCGTCGAACAGATAGGTGACGCCGCCTTCCGGGTTCGGCGTGGTGACGACCGAGAGCGCGCGGCCGTCGGGCAGGTACCAGGTCTCCTTCGCGGTCTCGACCGCGCGATAGGCTTCGTGCAGCTTGGCCTTCCAGGCCCGGAAGTCCGGCTGCTCCGGCAGCTTGCGCGCGGCGCGGAGCTGGTCGAGCACGCTGGAATCGTCCGGATGGGCGTCGAGGAAGCTGCGGTCGAGGTCCCACAGCCGGCGGTAGGAATCGTTGTAGAAGGCCAGGCGACGCTGGCCGTCGAACACGGCCACGCCGGAGGAGAGTTGGTCGAGCGTGCGGCGATGCGCCTCCGCCATGCGCACCAGCGCCGCGCTGAGCCCATCCGCCTCGCTGGCATCGATGGCGACGCCGACGCTGCTGCTGCCGACATTGAAGGCGCGCACGTCGTAAATGCGGCGCTCGCCGCCGATCACGATCGGCAGCCGCGCGTTGAAATTGGCGGCCTCCTTCAGACCCCGCTCCATCGCGGTGCGGTCGGCGCTGTCGAGCAGCTCGAGCTTGCGCTCCTGCGCGTCGGTGACGCTGCTCGCCTCGGTCGCGCGGACATAGGCCGGGTTCGCGTAGGTCAGCGCGCCGTTCTCGCCCTTGGCCCAGATCGGCCAGGGTGCGGCGGCGGCAAAGCCGCGCAGCATCTCGGTCTCGTCGGAGAGCGCGTTATAGCGCAGATGGGTCTCGGCCAGCTCGCGCCGCAGCCCCGAAAGTTCGCGAATCCGGACGATGGCCTGGCCGCCGATGGCGCGGCCGATCGCTTCCAGCGTATGGCCGTGCGCGGTGCTCAGCGTCAGCTGGAACCCGTCGCCGCTGTCACGCAGGGCGTCGACCGCATGGTCCATCTGCAGCGCGGGTTCCGGCGGCAGCCAGGTTCCGAATGCGAGCACGCGTTGCGGTGAGGAATCGCGCGGCAGCACCATGGAGATGTCGCCGGAGATCTGCGCGCGATTGTCGCCGGCCGGCCAGGAGATCAGAATCTGCGGCTCGGCGAACAGCAGCGCGCCGAAGCGGTCGGCCTGGAGCTGGAGTTCCCCGATTCGGGCGCGCAGCCGCGCCTCGTTCTTCGCCGTCCGCACCCGCGTGCGCATCAACAGGATCGCGGCCATCACCGAGAAGCCGAGCAGGGCCAGCGCGGTGGCGAGCACCGCGAGTTCCTGCCGGTTGAAATCCAGCATGATGGAGAGGGTGTCGATGAGGTCGGCGGCCTCGGCCGGCGCAGCCGGCAGCAGCGCTGCGAGAGCGCCTCCCAACAAGCCGTTGCGCGCAAGCGATGTGCACGACAGCAGCGTCCGACGCATCGACACGATCACGCCTGACATAGTTGCCCCAAGACCGCACGAATTTGCGCGCGGCGAACCCCCGTCGCGCGCGAATCAAAAGACAATACCCTCACCGTGACTCCGCCGGTAAGAGTCCAGATCGTGAACGTAAGGATGGCCCCTAAAAAATGCGGGCGGCGGTGTTCCCCATCGCGTATTTCTTCGGGATGATTCGGCTGGGATTGCCGTGTTTTAGCGGGCTATCTCCGCAATGGGACGCCCCCCTGAGGCAAGAGCCCTCACCCGCGTCGCTTCGCTCCGCGACCTCTCCCGCAAGCAAGCGGGAGAGGTGAAGCCAACTCGCGGCTGTATCAGCGGCCGGTCGAGCCGAAGCCGCCGGCGCCGCGATCAGTGGCCGACAAGGTGGCGACGGGAACCAGCGCGGCCTGCACCACGGGCGCGATCACCATCTGGGCGATGCGCTCGCCGCGCTTGATCACGAACGGTGCCGCGCCGTGATTGATCAGGATCACCTTGATCTCGCCGCGATAGTCCGCGTCGATCGTGCCGGGCGAGTTCAGCACGGTGACGCCGTGCTTGGCGGCGAGTCCTGAACGCGGCCGTACCTGCGCCTCGTGCCCGGGCGGCAAGGCGATCGCAAGCCCCGTCGGCACCAGCGCGTATTGGCCCGGCGCGAGCGTCAGCGGCGCGCTGTCCGCCACCGCCGCCATCAAATCGAGCCCGGCGGCCTCCGTGGTCTGATAGGCCGGCAATGGCAGGCCGTCGGCATGGGCCAGTTGCTGCAGTTCGACGGTGACCTCAGTGCTCAAGATGCCGGCTCCAGGGATTTGCCGCTCACGCTTTTCGCGACATGCGCGACCAGCTCGATGGCGACCTGTTCCTTGGTCATCACCGGCCAGGAATCAACTGTAATCTCGTCGTCCTTCTCACCATTCTTGCGGCTGATCAAATGCACCGTGTTGCGGTCGCCGCCCATCACGCCGGTGGCGGGCGAGACGTCGTTGGCGACGATCCAGTCGCAGCCCTTGCGCGCAAGCTTGGACTTGGCGTTGTCGATGAGGTGCTCGGTCTCGGCGGCAAAGCCGATCACCAGCGGCGGGCGCTTGTCGGTCAGCTTGGAGATCGTGGCGAGGATGTCGGGGTTCTCGACCAGCTGCAGCGGCGGCATGCCGGCAGACGTCTTCTTCAGCTTCTGCTCGCCCTCATTGGCGACGCGCCAATCGGCGACCGCGGCGGCGAAGATCGCGATGTCGGCGGGCAGCGCGGCCTGCACCTGCTCCAGCATCTGCCGGGCCGATTCGACATGCTTGACGGTGACGCCGGCGGGATCGCCGAGGTCGACCGGTCCGCTCACCAGGATCACCTCGGCGCCGGCGGCCTGCGCGGCCGCGGCAATGGCAAAGCCCTGCTTTCCCGAGGAGCGGTTGGCGATGTAGCGCACCGGATCGATCGGTTCGTGCGTGGGGCCTGCGGTGATCAGCACGCGCTTGCCGGCGAGCGGCTTTGGAACCGGCGGCCGCAGCAGCCGCTCGGCGGCATTGGCGATCTCGATCGCCTCGGACATCCGGCCGACGCCGGCCTCGCCCGCCTCCGCCATCTCGCCGGAATTGGGCCCAATCAGCACCGCGCCGTCGCGCTGAAGCTGGGTGACATTGCGGCGCGTCGCCGCATTGCTCCACATCAGCGGATTCATCGCCGGCGCCAGCAGCACCTTGCGGTTGGTCGCGAGCAGGATGGCGCTGGCGAGATCGTCGGCATGGCCATTGGCCATCTTCGCCATCAGGTCGGCGGTGACCGGCGCCACCACGATCAGGTCGCAGTCGCGCGCGAGGCGAATGTGTCCGGCGTCGAACTCGCTCTGCGGGTCGAACAGGTCGGTATAGACGCGCTCATGCGACAGCGCGCTCGCCGCCAGTGGCGTGACGAATTGCTGTGCCGCCTTGGTCAGCACGCAGCGGACCTCGATGCGGCGCTCCTTCAGCCGGCGGATCAGGTCCAGTGATTTATAGGCGGCGATGCCGCCGCCGATGATCAGGGTGACGCTGGCCTCGGGAACGGCGCCGGTGCGCTGCGGCGTCGCGGCAGTGGATGCGGCTGGCGGCGCCGAGAACGGCGTCAGCGGCTCCTCGCGGCCCTCGATCAGCTCCCGCAGGATGACCCGGACCTCTTCCTCGACCGATCTGCGATTCTTGGCCGAGCGCAGCCGCAAATAGGTTTTGACGGTGTCGTCGAGCTTGCGGATGGTCAGGCTTGCCACGGCGCCCTCCAGCACGGAATGATGGCGATGCTATCATCCGAGTGATTGCAATGCAATCACAAATTCCGAACGGCGATCAGGATTCCGATGAAGGTCGCGGCGATGATCCAGAGCGCGACGGTGCGCCAACGGTTCTTGCGGCCCTCGCTACGGCCCATCGCGGCGATGCTCTCCGGCGACAGCCTGATGCCGTCCCGCGTCATGGTTTCGAGCTGCTCGAGCACCTTCACCGATCGCTCGGCGATCTCCGGCAGGCGCATCAGCACGCGCGCAATGTCCCCGGTCCCGGCGAGCGCGCCCTGCACCCGGCCTACGGGTCCGAGATTGCGCTCGATCCATTCGCGCACCACGGGGTCGGCGACCTTCCAGATGTCGAGCCTGGGATCGAAGCCGCGTGCCACGCCTTCGACCACGACCATGGTCTTCTGGAGCAGGATCAGCTCGGGCCGCGTCCTCATGTCGAACAGGCCGGTGACCTCGAGCAGCAGCGTCAGCAGCCGCGCCATCGAAATCTCTTCCGCCGTGCGGTTGTGGATCGGCTCGCCGATGGCGCGGATGGCTTGCGCGAAATTCTCGACCGAGTGATGTGCGGGCACGTAGCCCGCCTCGAAGTGCACCTCGGCGACGCGGCGATAATCCCGGGTGATGAAGCCGAGCAGGATTTCGGCGAGGAAGCGCCGCTCCTTCATGCCGAGCCGGCCCATGATGCCGAAATCGACCGCGACGAGACGGCCGGCGTCATCGAGGAACAGATTGCCCGGATGCATGTCGGCGTGGAAGAAACCGTCGCGCAGCGCGTGGCGCAGAAAGCTCTGGATCACCTTGCGGCCGAGATCGGGCAGGTCGACCCGCGCCTCTTCCAGGCGCTTGTGATCGTTCAGCGCGATGCCGTCGATCCACTCCATCGTCAGCACGTTGTGCGTGGTGCGGTCCCAGTCGACTTCAGGCACGCGGAAGTCGGGATCGTCGCGCGTGTTCTCCGCCATCTCCGACAGCGCAGCCGCCTCCAGCCGCAGGTCCATCTCCATGGCGACCGAACGCGACATGGTGTTGATGACTTCGATCAGGCGCAGCCGCCGCGCTTCCGCCGAGTAGGTCTCGGCCTTGTACGCGACGAAGAAGAAGTCGGAGAGATCGCGGCGGAAACGCGCGGCGACGTTCGGCCGAAGCACCTTGACCGCGACCGACTTGCGGATGCCGTCATGCAGGACTTCGCCGCGATGCACCTGCGCGATCGAGGCGGCCGCCACCGCCGGCCCGAAGCTCACGAAGATGTCCTTCAGCGGCCGCTCCAGCGACGTCGCGATGGCGGCCTCGGCTTCGTCCTGCGGAAACGGCGGCAGGCGATCCTGCAGGCTTTCGAGGTCGCGGGCCATGATGACGCCGACGACGTCGGGGCGCGTGGCCAGGAACTGTCCGAGCTTGAGATAGGCGGGGCCCATCCGCGTCAGCGCGCGCGAGATCCGCGGGCCGTGCTTGACGCCGCGCCGCTCGACGAGGCGCGCCAGCTTCAGTGCGAGTTGTCCCGGCGGCGGCACCAGGCTCGGATCGACCGAACCGAACACGCCCTCGCGCGCAAACACGAACGCGGCGCGGATCAGGCGCGAAATGTGGGTGAAGGCAGAGATCACAAACGCCAGCCCGAATGCAGTGCGACGATGCCGCCGGACAATGTCTGCCAGCTGACGCGGGAAAAGCCGGCGTCGCGGATCATGTCGGCGAAGACGTTCGGCTTCGGAAACTTGCGAATCGATTCGACGAGATATTGGTAGGATTCGGCATCGCCCGTGATCATGCGGCCGAGCGGCGGGATCACCTTGAACGAGAACAGGTCATAGAGGCGATCGAGCCCGGGCATCTCGACGGTGGAGAATTCCAGGCAGAGGAAGCGGCTGCCGGGCTTGAGCACGCGATAGGCCTCGCGCAGCGCCAGATCGATCCGGGGCACGTTGCGAATGCCGAAAGCGATCGTGTAGGCGTCGAAGCTGCGGTCGGCGAAGCCAAGCGCTTCGGCATTGCCTTCGACGAAATCCACCCGGGTTTCGAGATGCCGCTTGACGGCGCGCTCGCGGCCCACCGCCAGCATGTCCGCGTTGATGTCGCAGACGGTGGCATGGAAGCCCGCACCCGCGGCCTTGGCGGCGCGGAACGAGATGTCGCCGGTGCCGCCGGCGACGTCGAGCAATGCGAACGGACGGTCGCTTCTGGGCGGGTCGAGCGCCGCGATCATGATGTCCTTCCAGACCCGGTGCAGGCCGCCGGACATCAGGTCGTTCATCAGATCATAGCGCGACGCCACGCTGTGAAACACGTCGTTCACCAGCGTCTGCTTGTCCCCGAGGGGAACGTCCTTGAAGCCAAAATGCGTGGTTTCGCCCGGCCGATCCATTACTCTACTCCACTGGGCGGACCATAGCGCGCCCGCCGCAATGGCGCTATCACACCGCCCTCATAAGGTGAATGCCTGACCATGCCTGAATTGCCCGAAGTCGAGACCGTCCGCCGCGGCCTTCAGCCCGTCATGGAGGGCGCAAAGATCCTCAAAGCGGAGGCTCGCCGGCCGGACCTGCGCTTTCCGTTCCAGCCGGATTTCGTCGCCCGGCTGCAGGGGCAGGTCGTCACGGGGCTCGGCCGCCGGGCAAAATATCTCATGGCGGACCTTGCCTCCGGCGATGTGCTGCTGATGCATCTGGGTATGTCGGGCTCGTTCCGTGTCATCAAGCCGGACAACGACGCCGTGCCCGGCGAATTTCACTATCCGCGGGGTAAGGATTCCGCGCATGACCACGTGCTGTTTCGGATGTCCTCCGGCGCCGACATCGTGTTCAACGATCCGCGCCGCTTCGGCTACATGAAAGTGATCGCGCGCAACGCGCTCGATGACGAGCCATTGCTGCGCGGGCTCGGTCCCGAGCCGCTCGGCAACGAGTTCGACGCCGCGATGCTGGCGCGGGCCTGCGCCGGCAAGGCCACCAGCCTGAAGGCGGCGCTGCTCGACCAGCGCGTGGTCGCCGGACTCGGCAACATCTATGTCTGCGAGGCGCTGCATCGCTCGCACCTGTCGCCGCGCCGGATCGCCGCGACGCTCGCGACCAAGGGCCGCAAGGGCGTCGGCGGGGGCGAGCCGACCGATCATGCGAAGCGACTGGTCGGCGCGATTCACACCGTGCTGAACGATGCCATCAAGGCCGGCGGATCCAGTTTGCGCGATCATCGCCAGACCTCGGGCGAACTCGGCTATTTCCAACACTCGTTCAAGGTCTATGACCGCGAGGGCGAGAAATGCACGACGCCGGGCTGCGGCGGCACGATCAAGCGGCTTACGCAGAACGGACGATCGACGTTCTGGTGTCCGAAATGTCAGAAGTGAGGTAGCGCCGGCCCTTCCGGATGGTGAAGGGCCGGCTGCCGTCCGAGCGATCGCCCCGCTCAGGACGTCAGTGTCTTGGTCTCGTCCGCCGCAAGCTCGGCGGCGACATGCAGCATGCCGTCCGCGGCCGACATCACCTGGTCGATCAGGACATTGATCGTGACGTCAAGCTCGAGCCGGGCCGCGATCCAGCGCCAGAGGCCGCGGATCTCGTCCGCAGACTTGCCGTTCGGCGCGAATTCGCTCACGGCAAGACCGCTGGCGAGCGAATCCTGATGATCATTGCGCATCACGATCAGCGGGCGCGCGAGCACCTCAGCGAGATCGAGCGAAGCTTCCTCGGCGAGCGCGCCAGCGGCGTTGTCGATGCGCTGGCCCCGGATCGGCGTCTGGTTGAGCACGAAGCCAAAGGGCCGCTTCCAGGCGCGCGCGACGCTGAGCGTCGAGGCCGTCGCCTCGATGTCGGCGACGCTCGGGCGGGCCGGGATCAGGCAGAGATTGGAATGGCGGATCGCAGCGGTGGTGGCGGCGGACAGGCCGGCGGCGGTGTCGACGATCGCGAGCTGCAGGCCGCTGTCAGCCAGCATCTTCAGGCGCGGCTCGATGTCGGCGGCATGGTAGATCGGCTCGACGACGACATCATCGGCGGTGCGGCGGCGCTGCCAGTTGGACAGGGTGCCCTGCGGGTCGGTCTCGATCAGGCGGACGGTGAAGCCGGCCTGCTTGGCCGCGAGCGCGAGGCCGACGGCAAGCGTGCTCTTGCCGCTGCCACCCTTTTGGGTGGCCAGTACGATGGTGTGCATTTGAGATCAATCCTTTGGAGTGCTTGGGTCAGGAATACGCCACGCGAACGTGCATCGATCTCGATGCTGAGCTCTTCTCGCTCAGGACGTGCCGGCCCGATCCAAAGGGGATCGCGGAGGTCCGAATCAGCAGTAGCGATGATGGCGAAATGGGGAAAGCCAGCGAATCCGTACCATTACCGGACCAGTAGTCGTACGTAAGGCGGTGCCGATCGGTCTCCTGCCCCGGACAAAGCGCAGCGCGCAAGCGGTGCGCTGCCGAGCCGGGGCCGAGAGGCCGCAAGCGGAGCTGTCGACGCATGGGTCCCGGCTCAGCGGAGCGGCATTTCATGCCGCGCCGCGTCCGGGACACGAGAGAGAGCGGTGACGTTGCCCGTCTTACTTCCGCACGCAGATCACGCGGACGATCGCGGCTTTGGCATCCATCGACGTGCCATTCGCCGCGACATTGTTCGCCTTCAGGAAATCGCGCACGGCGTCCGCGGACACCATCACCGCCTGCGAGGCCGGCACCGATGTCGCAGGTCCCGCAACCATGGCCGGCTTCAACAGCGCGATGCCGGCGAACCTGCCCTCGCCATCGATCGCCGGAGCACCGGAAAACCCGATCGCCGGTGGTGGCGACAGCATGGACTCGCTGCTCGGGACCGGCGCTGGCGCCAGCGCGGCCTTGACGACCGACACGCCGCCCGCGCCGCCCTGGCTCTGCGGATCGGCGATGCCGACGACATCGACGTTGGTCTTTGCCGCGCCGCCAGTGAGGCTGAACGGCTTCAGGCCGCGCGCGCCGTAGATGTGCAACAGCGCAAGCCCGCGCTCCTTGTCCTCGGCGAGACGGTCGGCACTGCCGTGGCCGGCGACGGTGATCGCGAGGCAGCCGTCGGTGACGAGGCGGTCGGCAACGATCGCGCCGTCGTCGCTGACGACGATTCCGGTGCCGTATTCGACGGTCTTGCGCGGCGGCGGCCCGGCCTGCGGTCCCGACGGGAACGCATTGAACGCACTCGACATCGCGATCACGACCGGCTCGACAATGTTCTCGGTCGCCTGGTCGTAGAGGATCGTCATGGTGCGGACCTCGTCGCCCTTGAAGGTGCCGCGGACATAGAACTTCTTCAGGCCCTGCAAGCCCGACAGCACGAAGAAGTCGGGCTTCACCACGGTGTAGTCGACCTTGCGCCCGGACGGCTCCTTCTCCAGCTCCGCGAGTTTTGCCGTGGTCGGGTTCGCCTCCTTGCGGCGGCTGAGCAGCACCTGCACGGTTCCGGTCGGCGAAGTCCATTTCGAACCGTTGGCGTCGCTCGCCTGCTGCGGCACCAGTTTCGAGGGGATGCCGAGCCGGGCGCCGCTGGTCGGCTCCGTCACGATCTTCCAGCCGACGCTGTCCTGCTTCTTTCGTGCCGACTCGGCGAGCGCGGCGCGCTCCTGCGGATTGAGCACGCCGGTCGGCTTGCCGCCCTTCGCCTTCTGGTATTCCCTGATGGCGTTGACCAGGCGCTCGCTGACGTCGCCGGTGATGGCGCCGTTGTACTGGCCGACCCAGGCGAGGTCGGATTGCAGCGCCAACCGCTCGGCTTTTGCCATGGCATCCGCCGTTGCCGACGGCGTCTGCAGCGCGGGAGGCTGGATCGGCACGGTCTGGACCGTCTTCGGCTTGGTGCCGGGGATCTGCTGCGTCGTCATCTGGGCGTTCGCAGCCGTGGCGGCCGCAAACATCAAGGTTGCCGCAAGCATCGATCTCATGACAAATCCAGCCAGCCCATTGAACGCAATGCCATTGAAGCACATCTCGTTGGTCGCGAACAATGTTGGGCTGGTTCAGGCTCGTGACCGAGCCACGCAATCAGGTCCTTATCCTGAGGAGCGTCCGAAGGCCGCGTCTCGAAGGATGGCAGGGGGCCGGAGCCGGGCCTTCATGGTTCGAGACGGCGCTTTGCGCCTCCTCACCATGAGGGGATAGAGCGATGGCTCGGTAGGAGAGACGACGATGCTGGGCCCGGACGAACTCGAACGCTATGCCCGCCACATCGTGCTGCGCGATGTCGGCGGACCGGGCCAGGCCGCGCTGAAGCGGGCCTCTGTGCTGGTGATCGGCGCCGGCGGCCTCGGCGCGCCCGCCCTGATGTATCTGGCCGCTGCCGGCGTGGGCACGCTCGGCGTGGTCGACGACGACGTGGTGTCGCTGTCGAACCTGCAGCGCCAGGTGATCCACACCACGCCCGATATCGGCCGGCACAAGGTCGAGAGCGCCGCCGAGCGGATCGCGGCGCTCAATCCGCATGTCCGCTTCGTCGGCCACGCCACCTGGCTCAATGCCGACAATGCGCTCGGCCTGATCGGCGACTACGATCTCGTGCTCGACGGCTCCGACAATTTCGCCACGCGCTATCTGGCCTCGGACGCCTGCTTCTTCGCCAAGCGGCCGCTGATTACCGCCGCGCTCGGCACCTTCGACGGCTCGCTCACCACCATTCGCGCGCATGAGCGGAACGAGCAGGGCGAATTCAACCCGACCTATCGCTGCCTGTTTCCGGAGGCGCCGCCGCCCGGCACCGTTCCGGCCTGCGCCGAAGCCGGCGTCATGGGGGCGCTGGCGGGTGTGCTCGGCTCGATGATGGCGCTGGAGGCGATCCGCGAGATCGTCGGTTTCGGCGACGGTCTCGTCGGCCGTCTCCTGATGATTGATGCGCGCGCGATGCGCTTCGAGACGCTGCGCTACGGGCGCGATCCGGCCAATCCGCTCAACGGCGACGGGCCTGTGATCGAGGATCTGAGCGTCCATCGCGCGTAGGCAGGTGGCACCAAATAGACACTTGCAAGCGTCTCTCTTCGTGATTGAATCCGCTCCGCCGCAAGGCAAATGGATAATTTCAGATTGGAGATTGTCATGAAGTACATCTCGAGCTGGAAATTGCCGCCGAATTTGATCGACTCTGCGATCGAAAAATTTCTGAAGACCGGGGGAGCGCCACCTGAAGGCGTGAAGATGCTCGGCCGCTGGCACGGAATGAATGGGACAGGCTTCGCAATTTCGGAAAGCAATGACCCGAAGGCCATGTATCAATGGTATGCCCAATGGGCCAACGTGATGGAGATCACGGTTACTCCCTGCGTTGAAGACGCCGAAGCCGGCCCAATCCTGGCTGCCTTGGCGAAGCAGTGATTGGCTCGGAGCGGCCGGAGTACGCTGCGGCCGCTCCGCTCAAAATCTGCAGGCAATGGCGAGCAGCGCCTCAGAGCATGCTCGGCAGCACGCGATCCGGCGGCTTGTGGGCGTCGAGGAAGGTACGGATGTTGATGATCACCTTCTCGCCCATCTCGACGCGGCCTTCGATCGTGGCCGAGCCCATATGCGGCAGCAGCGTCACCTTGCCGGCCCTGGCGAGCCGCACCAGCTTCGGGTTGACGGCGGGCTCGTGCTCGTAGACGTCGAGGCCGGCGCCGGCAATCTCGCCGCCTTCGATCAACTTGATCAGCGTGTCCTCGTCGGTCACCTCGCCGCGCGCGGTGTTGACGATGTAGGCGTCTTTCCGGATCAGCTTCAGTCGTCGCGCCGAGAGCAGATGATAGGTCGCCGGCGTGTGCGGACAATTCACCGAGATGATGTCCATCCGCGCCAGCATCTGGTCGAGGCTTTCCCAATAGGTCGCGCCGAGCTCCTCGGCAATGACAGGCGCGACGGGACGGCGGTTGTGATAGTGGATCTGAAGGCCGAAGGCGCGGGCGCGGCGCGCGACCGCCTGGCCGATGCGGCCCATGCCAATGATGCCGAGGCGCTTTCCCCCGATGCGGTGGCCGAGCATCCAGGTCGGCGACCAGCCCGGCCAGGGTTTTCCTTCGGTCAGGATCGAGGCGCCTTCGATCATCCGCCTGGGCACGGCGAGGATCAGCGCCATGGTCATGTCGGCGGTGTCCTCGGTCAGAACTTTCGGCGTGTTGGTGACGGTGATGCCGCGGGCGTGCGCGGCCGCCACGTCGATATTGTCGACGCCGTTGCCGAAATTGGCGATCAGCCGCAGCTTGCAGTCCGGCTGGTTGATGATGTCGGCGTTGACATGGTCGGTGACCGTGGGAACCAGCACGTCGGCGGTGCGCGCCGCTTCCGCGAGCTGCTCGGCGGACATCGGTGTGTCCTCGAGATTGATCCGCGCGTCGAACAATTCGCGCATCCGCGTCTCGATCGAATCCGGCAGCTTGCGCGTCACGACGACGAGGGGCTTTTTCTTCACCGACATGTCCTGCTCTCATGAGGCGTCGCAGGCTCGCCTCTGTCGCCAAAGGCCGGCCGTTGAGGCCTCATTAACCCGGTTGTTCGACACTGCCCTTGCCGTGTCCGTCCCCGGCGTTTCCTTCAAGCTCTCCCGAGATTTCCGGCCGGAAAATCGGGGCAAACTGGTTGTTCAAGTGCCCGTCCTCTCTAGCAGAAGGCCGGGCCAAGACAAGAACCACGGGCCAGGCTTGGGGAACACCCGCGTGGGGCGGGTCGCGATCGACGCGGCAGGATTTGGATTGGGGTGAGGGTCCGGCAAGGCCGGGTCCTCGACAGGAGACGGGTTGATGGCGTTGGGGCGTTTTTGTTCGGTGATGGCGCTCGTTTGCACCTGGTGGAGCGCCTCGGTCGGTCCCTCGCATTCGGCCAAGGATAATACCCCGCAGACCACCAGCGGCCTGCCGGTGCCGCGTTACGTCAGCCTCAAGTCGGATCACGTCAACGTCCGTGCCGGCCCGACCAAGGACAATGATGTCGCCTGGGTCTACACCCGTGCCGGCCTGCCGGTCGAAATCACCGCCGAGTTCGAGAACTGGCGCCGGGTGCGCGATTCCGAGGGCGCAGAGGGCTGGGTTTATCACTCGCTGCTGTCGGGCCGCCGCACCGCGGTCGTCACCATGAAGCACAAGGACGAACTCGCCCCGATCTATGACCGGGCTGACCCCGACAGTGCGGTTGCTGCAAAGCTCCAGGCCGGCGTCGTCACACAGGTCAAGAAGTGCACTGCAAACTGGTGCCGTGTCACCGGCAACGGCTTCGACGGCTGGATCCAGCAGGAGCGCCTCTGGGGCGTGTACTCGGACGAGCAGGTGAATTGACGCGAAACGTCACCCCGGGCTCGGTGCTCAACACCGTCCCGGGATGACCGCGCAAAACGACGATGGCCGGGACAAACCCGGCCATGACGACGAATTCAGCAGTTCGGATCGAACTCAGCGCTTCTTGCGCAGGCGCACCACCATGTCGATGCGCGCGATCTCGTAACCCTCGGGCACCTCAGGCATCTTGGACAGCGCCAGATGCGGATCCTCGATGTCGACCAGCTCATGGCTGTTCTCGAGGTAGTAGTGATGGTGAGTGGTGACGTTGGTGTCGAAATAGGTCTTGGTGCCGTCCACGCTGACCTGGCGGAGCAGGCCGGCATCGGTGAGCTGGTTCAGCGTGTTGTAGACGGTCGCAAGCGACACCGGAACCTTGGCCAGGGTCGCTTCCTCGTAGAGCATTTCAGCCGTGAGGTGACGTGCACCCTTGCCGAACAGCAACCAGCCGAGGGCCATGCGCTGGCGCGTCGGACGGAGGCCGGCGGACTGGAGCATTTCGTTGACGTCGTGCCAGGGGCAGCCGGTCAAAGCCGGCTGGCGGCCCGACAGGAGGGCCGCGGCGTGAACGTCGTCGTCGTGATGTGGCGCGGTATTCTCGCTCATTTCCAGATTTCGGCACGCGTGAACAATATGTCTTTGCAATATAAGGAGGGAAAGATGCAGATGCAAGTTTCTCGCAACTAGAGAGGTTCTAATCAGCCTTGGAGGTTTGGTCAGGCTTGGAACCGCGCTGGGATCCCGTCATTTTACCTTCATGGATGCGCTTTGCCACCCGAATGGCCTGTGTTAGAGAGCGCGCGGTTCCGCTTAGCCGATTTCGGCGCAGCCGGGCATGGAGGCCCGGTCGGCAGTCCATCCGGGGCATGCGGGAGCCGCGCCGGACTATGGCAATTGGCGTTGCTCTCCGACCGAGACGGGGCCCATTTTCGCCAAGAAACGCCGCTCAATCGGAATTCAAACAGAGGCTCGTGCATGCTGAACAGGCGCAACGGTTACGAATACGAAGATCTGCTGGCCTGTGCCCGCGGCGAAATGTTCGGTCCGGGCAATGCCCAGCTGCCGTTGCCGCCGATGCTGATGTTCGATCGCATCACGGAGATCAACGAGACCGGCGGGGAGTTTGGCAAGGGCGTGGTGCGCGCCGAGCTCGACGTGAAACCCGACCTCTGGTTCTTCGGCTGCCACTTCAAGAACGATCCCGTGATGCCCGGCTGCCTCGGCCTCGACGCGCTGTGGCAAATGGTCGGCTTTTACCTGGGCTGGACCGGGGGCGAAGGTCGTGGCCGCGCGCTCGGTCTGAACGAATTAAAGTTCAGCGGCCAGGTGCTGCCGGAGGCGCGCAAGGTTGTGTACAACGTCGATATCAAGCGCGTGATGCGTTCTAAGCTGGTGCTCGGTATTGCCGACGGGTGGCTTTCGGTCGATGAGCAGATTATTTATCGCGCGAAGGACCTGAAGGTCGGCCTGTTCAAGCAGGGCACGAGCCTGGGCTAACGCGCATCACCACGAAGAAAACGAGCAAGAAGACAACGAGCAGGGCGAGGCTGTCATGAGGCGGGTTGTGGTCACCGGGATGGGCATTGTCTCGTCGATCGGAAACAACACCCAGGAAGTGCTTGCGAGCCTTCACGAGGCGAAGTCGGGCATTTCTCGGGCTGAAAAATATGCCGAGCTCGGCTTTCGTTCGCAGGTGCAAGGCGCGCCGACGCTCGATCCTGCGACCGTGGTCGACCGCCGTGCCATGCGTTTCCTCGGTCAGGGCGCGGCGTGGAACCATATCGCGATGGAGCAGGCGATCCAGGACTCCGGTCTGTCGCCTGACGAAGTCTCCAACATTCGCACCGGCATCATCATGGGCTCCGGCGGCCCCTCCGCGCGCACCATCGTCGAAGCCGCCGACATCACCCGCACCAAGGGACCGAAGCGCGTCGGACCGTTTGCAGTGCCGAAGGCGATGTCGTCCACGGCCTCCGCGACGCTTGCGACCTGGTTCAAGATCAAGGGCGTGAACTACTCGATCTCATCGGCCTGCGCGACGTCGAATCATTGCGTCGGCAATGCCTATGAGACGATCCAGATCGGCAAGCAGGACGTCATCTTCGCCGGCGGCTGCGAGGAGCTGGACTGGTCGCTGTCGGTGCTGTTCGACGCCATGGGCGCGATGTCCTCGAAGTACAACGACACGCCCGCCACGGCCTCGCGTCCCTACGACGTCAACCGCGACGGCTTCGTCATCGCCGGCGGTGCCGGCGTGCTGGTGCTGGAAGAGCTCGAGCATGCCAAGGCGCGCGGCGCCCGCATCTACGGCGAGATCGTCGGCTACGGCGCGACCTCGGACGGTTACGACATGGTCGCCCCGTCGGGCGAAGGTGCCGAGCGCTGCATGCGCATGGCGATGTCGACGGTGAAGACCAAGGTCGACTACATCAATCCGCATGCGACCTCGACGCCGGCCGGCGATCCTCCGGAGATCGACGCGCTTCGTCGGGTGTTCGGCAGCGGCGAGAAGTGCCCGCCGATCTCGGCGACCAAGGCGCTGACCGGCCACTCGCTGGGCGCCACCGGCGTGCAGGAGGCGATCTACTCGCTGCTGATGATGAACAACGGCTTCATCTGCGAGAGCGCCCACATCCAGGAGCTCGATCCCGTGTTTGCCGACATGCCGATCGTGCGCAAGCGCATCGACAACGTCAAGGTCGGCACCGTGCTGTCGAACTCCTTCGGCTTCGGCGGCACCAACGCCACGCTGGTGTTCAGCCGGATGGATGTGTGACGACGTCGTCGATGCGTTCGTGATTTCTCGTCATGGCCGGGCCTGTCCCGGCCATCCACGTCTTACGTTCTGGCTGCAAAGGGCGTGGATGCCCGGGACAAGCCCGGGCATGACGAAGAGCGGAGAGTAATTTCGCAATGGAAGGTCTGATGAAGGGCAAGCGCGGTCTGATCATGGGCATCGCCAATGATCATTCGATCGCCTGGGGCATGGCGAAGACGCTGCACGCCCACGGCGCCGAGCTCGCCTTCACCTTCCAGGGCGAAGCGCTGGGCAAGCGCGTCAAGCCGCTGGCGGAGCAGCTCGGTGTCGATCTGGTGCTGCCTTGCGACGTCGAGGACATCGCCAGCGTCGATGCCGCCTTCGCCGTGCTTCGCGAAAAATGGGGCAAGCTCGATTTCGTCATCCACGCGATCGGCTTCGCCGACAAGAACGAATTGAAGGGCCGCTACGCCGACACCAGCCGCGAGAACTTTTCGCGCACGATGGTGATCTCCTGCTTCTCGTTCACGGAGGTCGCAAGGCGCGCCGCCGAGCTGATGACCGAGGGCGGCAGCATGATCACGCTGACCTTCGGCGCCTCGGAGCGCGCGATGCCGAATTACAACGTGATGGGCGTCGCCAAGGCGGCGCTGGAAGCCTCCGTGCGCTATCTCGCCTCGGATTTCGGACCGCGCGGCATCCGCGTCAACGCGATCTCCGCAGGTCCGATCCGCACGCTCGCGGGCTCGGGCATCGGCGAGGCGCGTGCGATGTTCGCCTTCATGCAGAAGCATTCGCCGCTCCGCCGCGGCGTCACGCTCGACGAGCTCGGCGGCTCGGCGCTGTACCTGCTGTCCGATCTGTCCGGCGGCGTCACCGGCGAGATCCACTATGTCGATTCCGGCTACAACATCGTGCTGATGCCGCGACCCGACGATCTGAAGTCGGAATAGGTAAGATGTCGTAGGGTGGGCAAAGGAGCGCAAGCGACGTGCCCACCGTCTTTACGCATTGTGATCAGAAGTGGTGGGCACGCTTCCGCCGTCGCTCTTCGAGCTATGGCGGACACGTCGCTTTGCCCACCCGACGGGACTCCTCCCGCCCCACGATCATGGGGCTGACTCGCCCATAGAATTATGCTTGCTGCTCCCCGGTGGCGCCTCAGGGGTCGTATCCCCTGCGGTTCGGGAGGAGTGATCGTGCCAAGGCTGCATGCGACGAGGCTGCATGCGATGTGTCGCGCGAGCGCGCTGGCGTCCGTTGCGGGCGCGATGCTGCTTTGCGGCGGTTCGCAGGCCCCGGCACAGTCGGCGATCTGGGACCCGACCCTCTCCAACACAAACTGGTACGTGCCGACGGCGCAGCTGCTGGCCTATGCCGCGCCGAAGACCGGCTTCTCCAATCCGATCCCGATCGGCGACCAGACCCTGTGGTCGCTCGCCACCGCGACCAACGGCTCGTTCACGGGAACGAGCGTGGCGCAGCTCAAGCTCGGGCCGGCGCTGCTGACCGACACCTCGACCATCCAGGGCTTCGTCACGACCACGGGCCAGATCACGATGCAGTTTATGCCGATCTCGGGCGGCGCGGTGACGGTCGGCCTCGGCCATATGCGAACCATCAACGGCGTCACGGCGATGGAAATGCAGATGATCACCGGCGACAGCCTGCTGGTGACGCACTGGGCCTATATGCTGCCCTACGATCCCGCGACCTTCACGCCGCCCGCCTCGCAGCCCGTTCCCGCCAACTCCGTCCCGCAATGGGCGTGGACGTCAGGCACGCCGTGGCGGATCACCAGCAACTCGTTGTTCGGCACCTCCGCGCCCGGCCGCTTCGTCATCACGAATTACCAGAACGGATATTTCTGGGGCGCGGGCGTCGCACCCGCAGGCAGCTCTGCTGCCAACTTCACGCTGCTGGGATCCGTGACTCCGGAGGGCAATGTTCTTTTCAATACGCTCTCGCGCGGCACGCTTGCCAGCCTCTATGGCACTGCCAGCGGCGACGCCTCGGGCGCACACATGCTCGTCAGCACCTACGATCTCTCGGGCAACCCGACCGGCGGCGTCGCCTATATCTCCCTGGTGCGCCCCTATGCCGAGACGCTTCAGGCGCAGCACAGCCGCGCGGGCTTGGGCGCGGCCGACATGCTCTATCGCCTGTCGGCGACATCGCTCGGCTGGACCGGGAGCATGGCAACCGGCTTCGCCGCGCTCGACAATCTCAGCGGGTCCGGTCTCGTCAACGCGGTCAACCAGACTTTGCCGGTTCTCACCGGCGCGGCATCGCAGGCGACCTACGCCACGCACCGAATGTTTCGGCAGGCGATGACGGGGCGACTGGACGATGTGCTCGGGCTGAACACAGGCGTCACGCCTGAGCGGAATTTCTGGATGAAGCCGCTCGGCGGCAGCATTCGGCAGGGCGGCGTCGACGGCGTCCCCGGCTATAACGCGTCCGGCGGCGGCATTGCCGTCGGTGCGGACAGGGCGATCTCACCGCGCGCGATGCTCGGCGGCGTGTTCGCCTATTCGCATCAGGCCGTCACCGGCAGCGAGGCTGCCGTCCCGAACCGGCTCGCCATCGATTCCTACCAGGCGGGACTCTACGGCGCCTATGCGCTCGGTCACGGCATTCAGGTCGATGGCCAGCTCGACGGCGCGCTGAACGACAATGGCGAGAGCCGTTCGCTCACCTTCATCAACGGCATGGCCGGCGCCGGCTATCGCTCCTACAGCGGCCATGCGGGCGCCGGAATCCGGAAGCTGATTCCGGTCGCGCCGGGACTTGCGATCGCGCCGTCGCTGCGGCTGGACTATGGCGAGGCCCGCTCATCCGCCTACCAGGAGAGCGGCGCGGGCGGCTTCAGCCTCAACGTGGATTCGCAAACCTATCGCGAGCTGACGCTGACGGCAGGGCTGAAGAGCGCGTACCGGATCACGAGGCAGGTGTATCTCACCGGCGATGTCGGGGTCGGCTACAACACGTTGAACCAGGGATTGCAGATCAAGTCGGCGTTTGCCGGCGGCGGCGATAGCTTCGTGACCAACGGCCTTGCGTTGTCGCCCTGGATCTACTCGACCGCGCTGGGCCTCGTCGCGGCCGACGGCAAGGGGTTCGATCTCGGCGTCCGCTACGGTGTTGCGGTGACGTCCTCTGGACTGCTGCAGCAGTCCGGGCTCGCCGTCCTCAAGATCAAATTGTAAGCGCGCCGTCTCACCCCGCCGCGATCTTCTCCGCGCGCTGGAATGCCGGCCGCGCGGTGCAGCGCGCCAGATAGGCGTCGAAGGCGGGGCGCGTCGGCACCATCTTGAACTGGCGCACTGCGAAATTCAGGCCCGAGCCGATCGTGACGTCGGCGGCCGAAAAGTCGTCGCCGAGAATCCACGGCCCCTTGGCGAGCGCGGCTTCCAGCACGTCGAACACCTGCGTGGCGCTGCCCCAGGCTGCGGTCGAGGTCGGGATCTCGATCTTGGTGAAGATCTGGATGATGGCGGGCTCGATGCAGCCCGGCGAGAAGAACAGCCATTGCAGGTAGCGCGCGCGGCGTGGATCGGTCAGCCCTGGCGCAAGCTTCGTCTCGGGATAGCGGTCGGCGATGTAGGCGCAGATTGCGGCGGCTTCGCCGAGCGCGGCATCGCCATCGGTCAGCGCCGGCACCTTGCCCATCGGATTGATCTTCAAATAGTCCGGCGCCTTCTGCGCGCCGGTCGAGATGTCGGTCAGCACCCGCTCATAGGGCAGGCCGCTCTCCTCCATCAGCCAGAGCGTCGTGAACGAGCGCGAGCGGGGCGACCAATAGAGCTTGATCATGGGGGGAACTTTCCATCAGCGTGGGGCAGGTGAGATGCAATTCATGGCGCTTTTGCAGCGCATTCGCAACGCACTACGCCTAGAGGGAAGGAACCTTCTGCGAGCGATATCTTGGTCAACGCGCCGAAGGTGATGTCGGACGTTGCAACAGGGCCGGAAGCGTCTTGTCGAGGCTCTTTATCAGCATCGTCCGCACACCGTCGCGCAGCACAGTATTATTGACCACTTCCGCAGGCTTTTCCGGAAACATCGCAGAATCCAACTTCATCGAGGGACCGCCGAGAAAATTGTGTGTCATGCGCTCGATATAGGTGTCCTCGGTCATCAAGGCCGGCGCCTCCTTGATCAGCTCGAAAGTCCGGCCGTCATAGATTCGGATGAGCATCATGGCGAAGAGATGCACGGGCCCGCCATAGGGGTACTGCGAGATGCCGATACCGTATTCGCGCTGCGTTCCGCCGTGCCGGTGGACGAGGAGGTAACGATCACAGCGGATCTTTGGGGCTAGAAATTGAACAAAGCCCTTCACGTCGGCTTCAGCCCGATAGAACCATGGATTCTGCTTCTGTCGGCCTCCGGACCTGAGCTCCTCGACGGTGTAGGGAATCCTGCGTACGGAAACGCCAAGTGCAGCAGCACGAACGCGGGAGACGACGAGGTCGTCGAGCGCCCACGCCGCGACCGAAGTGCGCGTGTACTTGTCGAGAAACTTTAGGGGGCCGAATTTCTCGACCATGAACAGGTCGCCTGCGATCGGGATCACGCCGACGTGGCACGGGCCCGCCTCTGCGGGGGTACGTGGAGCGACAGCCGGCTTCTTTGCGGCCGGCCTGACCGTCTCCGACTTTGGCGCCGGTAGCACCTGTCCGCCGCTCGGGGACAACAGCGCATATGAGACCATTGCGACAACGGCGAGAAGATTGATGGTCACAGCGTGCTCGCTTCATTGCGCGAAATACGGCGGCAAGATCCTGTCCAGTCGCTTCGTCAGAAAGTCGCGCGTGGTGTCGCGCAAGGTCGTGCTGTTGGCGGCGTCCGCCGCCATCTCCGGAAATGCGGCCTTGTCCACTTTCCGCAAGAACTCGTTGTCGACGAAGTTGTCGGCCAGACGCTTCATGACGCCTTCGAGTGTCACGGCCGGCCCCTTCCTGATTTCGAACGTCTGGCCGTCGACCACGATCACGCCGACATAGACGAAGACATAGGCGTAAGAGATCAAGCCGACGCCCCGGCTGAAGATGCCGACGCCGTTGAGGGTCTGATTGGTCCCGTCAAGCTGTCCTTCACTGCGCATGACGACGACATAGCGCTCGCAGCCGGCATTGCCTGCGATCTCGCGGACCAGGTTCGACAGCTCCTCGCGCCGGTTGCGAAACAGGCCGCCCTTCGGATGATAATAGGAATCGAAAGCGCTCTTTTTGTAGGGTATCCGTCGCACCGGCGTTGCTCCGGCGGCGGCGCGCACCCGCGCAAAGGTGAGGTCGTCGAGGCCCCAGGACACCGGCACTTCCGCGTAATCATTGCCGAACACGGTGAGGCCTATCTTCTGGACGACGAACAGGTCCTGCGTCGCCGCGATCACGCCGATGCCGCAAGGACCCGTGCTGGCGGGCTCCGCGGGCCTGGCTGCCGCCTTCGGCTTGGTCGTCGCTTTCTTGGCAGCCGGTTTTGCAGGTGCTGAGGTCTGTGCGGCGGGTGCAGTGGTTGCGGGAGGGGTTTGCGCTGCCGCCGGCACGAGGAAGGACAGCAGGACGAGCGCCGAGGCAGCAAATCGAAACATGAATTCCAAGGGGATCGGAGGCAGGAGGACAGCGGACGCATCACACTAGGTTGGCAGTGCGACAACCGCAAGATGCACCCGAACGTCTCTGCCTATCCGGTCGGCCGGTGCCGCTTCCACCGATAGTATTTCATCATGAATCCGTTTGACGGCTCGATCTCTTCCTTCTCGAACACGAAACCTTCGCGCTCGTACCAGCGCCAGGCTTTTTCGTTCTCGCGGACGCAACGCAGATACATCTCATCCGGCATTTGCGTGCGGGTGAAGGCGAGCAATTGCCGGCCGAGCGATTGGCCCTGATAGGCGGGCGCGACGAAGAGCATGTCGAGATAGAGCCTCGGCACATGCAGCGCCAGCATGGCGGCGATGGTGCCGCGATCGTCGGCGACGAACAGGCTCCAGCCGTCCTCGATCTCGCGCCGGATCCGCGCGCGCAGGTTTGCCAGCAGGAAGTCGCTGGCCTCGCCGAGCCCGGTCGAGACCCAGCTGTCCATCCAGACGCGGCCGACCTCATCGTATTCGTCTGCGCCGGCGGGACGGATGAGCGGAGGCGACATCGGACGCTAGGCTCTCTGGCTACGCACGGATTGCCGCGCCCGCACCTTGCCGGCCGACAGGCACACCACCTCGGAAATCTGCAGGAGCTGCCGGGCCAGCGGGCTGGTCTTGCGCCAGACCATGCCGATGGTGCGGGACGGCTGCGGATCGCGGAAGCGCGCGAGCGAGACCGAGGCCGATCGCGTCTCCACCGGCACTGCCATCTCCGGGATCAGCGTCACGCCGATGCCGGCGCTGACCATCTGCACCAGCGTCGACAGCGAATTGGCATCGAGCATCTCGCGCGGCGGCGCCGACTGCATGTTGCAGAACGACAGCGCCTGATCGCGGAAGCAGTGACCCTCTTCGAGCAGCAACAGCCGCATCTCGCGCATCATCTCGCGCGAGGGGGCCGGTGTGCCCTCGTCGGAGCCCGGTCGGACCAGCAGGAATTTTTCCTCGAACAGGGCGACCTCGGTGAGCGAGGGCTCCGAAACCGGCAATGCGACGATGGCGGTGTCGAGCCGCCCCTCCACCAGCTCCTGGATCAGCCGCGGCGTCATGGTCTCGCGCACGCGGATATCGAGCTCCGGATGCAGGCGCGTGAGATTCTTGGTGATCGTGGGCAGGAGGTAAGGCGCGATGGTCGGGATCATGCCGATGCGCAAGCGGCCGGCAAACCGGTCCTGCGATGCGCGGGCGAAATCGCCGAGCTCATCGACCGAGCGCAGGATGTCGCGGACGCGCTGGGAGAGCTCCTCGCCGAACCGCGTCAGCGCCACCTGGCGCGCGCTGCGCTCCAGCAGCAGCCCGCCCAGCGCCTCCTCCAACTCCTTGATCTGCATCGACAAGGCCGGCTGCGAGATGGAGCAGGACTCGGCCGCGCGGCCGAAATGGCCATGACGCGCCAGCGCATCGAAATACCGGAGCTGGCGGAGCGTCACGTTCAGCATCAGAAAATCTTATTGCAGCGATCATTAAAGTCAACTTCCCCTGATCGAACGCGACGCTTAGAGTGGTTCTACCTGGTCAAAGGCGCGAGTTCGACGCCACCAGAGGAGGTATTCATGGACGACACTTCGAAGTGCCCGTTTTCGGGCGGAAAACCCACGCGCGTGAACCGCGACTGGTGGCCGACGCAGCTCAATGTCGAGGTGCTGCACAAGAATTCCGACAAGTCCGATCCGATGGGGAAGGACTTCGATTACGCCAAGGAGTTCAAGTCGCTCGATCTCAACGCGGTGATCAAGGACCTGACCGCGCTGATGACGGATTCGCAGGAATGGTGGCCGGCCGATTTCGGTCACTATGGCGGCCTCATGATCCGCATGGCCTGGCATAGCGCGGGCACCTATCGCATCACCGACGGCCGCGGTGGCGCCGGCGCCGGACAGCAGCGCTTTGCACCGCTCAACAGCTGGCCCGACAACGCCAATCTCGACAAGGCGCGCCGTCTGCTGTGGCCGATCAAGCAGAAATATGGCCGCAAGCTCTCCTGGGCCGATCTGATGGTGCTCGCCGGCAACGTCGCGCTGGAATCGATGGGCTTCAAGACCTTCGGTTTCGCCGGCGGCCGCGCCGACGTCTGGGAGCCGGAAGAGCTGTATTGGGGGCCCGAGGGCACCTGGCTCGGCGATGAGCGCTACAGCGGCGAACGCCAGCTCGCCGAGCCGCTCGGCGCGGTGCAGATGGGCCTCATCTACGTCAATCCGGAAGGCCCCAACGGCAAGCCGGATCCGGTCGCCGCGGCCAAGGACATCCGCGAGACCTTCGCGCGCATGGCGATGAACGACGAGGAGACCGTCGCGCTGATCGCCGGCGGCCACAGCTTCGGCAAGACCCACGGCGCGGGCGATCCCTCGCTGGTTGGACCGGAGCCGGAAGCGGGCGCGCTGGAGGATCAGGGCCTCGGCTGGAAGAGCAAGCACGCGTCGGGTCATTCGGGCGATGCCATCACCAGCGGTCTCGAGGTGACATGGACGACGACGCCGACGAAGTGGAGCAACAACTTCTTCGAGAACCTGTTCAATTTCGAATGGGAGCTGACCAAGAGCCCGGGCGGTGCGCAGCAATGGACGGCCAAGGGCGCCGACGCGATCATTCCCGATGCTTTCGACAAGTCGAAGAAGCATCGGCCGACGATGCTGACGACCGACCTCTCGCTGCGCTTCGATCCCGCCTATGAGAAGATCTCGCGGCGCTTCCTGGAGCACCCGGATCAGTTCGCGGACGCCTTTGCCCGCGCCTGGTTCAAGCTCACCCATCGCGACATGGGTCCGATCCAGCGCTATCTCGGCCCGCTGGTGCCGAAGGAGACGCTGATCTGGCAGGATCCGATTCCGGCCGTGAACCACGAGCTGGTCAGCGATCAGGACATCGCTGCGCTGAAGAGCAAGATCCTGGCATCGGGCCTGTCGGTGTCCGAGCTGGTCTCGACCGCCTGGGCCTCGGCCTCGACGTTCCGCGGCTCGGACAAGCGCGGCGGCGCCAACGGCGCGCGCATTCGCCTGGCTCCGCAGAAGGACTGGGAGGTGAACGAACCGGCGCGGCTGTCGAAGGTGCTCGGCAAGCTGGAGGCGATCCAGAAAGACTTCAACGCCTCGTCGGGCGCGAAGAAGGTTTCGCTGGCGGACCTCATCGTCCTCGGCGGCACCGCTGCGGTCGAAAAGGCGGCGAAGGATGCCGGCGTCGACGTCAAGGTCGGCTTCACGCCGGGCCGCATGGATGCTTCGCAGGAGCAGACCGACGCGGAATCTTTCGCACCGCTCGAGCCGCGGGCCGACGGCTTCCGTAACTATGTCGGGAAGAAGCATCAGTTCATGCAGCAGGAGGAAGCCCTGGTCGATCGCGCGCAGCTGCTGCGGCTGACCGGTCCGGAGATGACCGTGCTGGTCGGCGGCCTGCGCGTGCTCGGCGCCAATGCGAACGGCTCGAAGCACGGCGTCTTCACGTCGAAAGTGGGTACGCTCAGCAACGACTTCTTCGTCAACCTGCTCGACATGAGCGCGCAGTGGACGCCGGTCGCCGACGGCAGCTACGAGGCACGCGACCGCAAGACCAATGCGGTGAAGTGGACGGGCACGCGCGTCGACCTGATCTTCGGCGCGCACTCTCAGCTCCGCGCCTTCGCCGAGGTCTATGCGACCTCGGATGCGAAGCAGAAGTTCGTGCAGGATTTCGCCAAGGCCTGGACCAAGGTGATGAACCTCGACCGCTACGACATCGTGGCGTGAGGCCGGTACACCTCTCCCGCTTGCGGGAGAGGTCGACGCGCGAAGCGCGGCGGGTGAGGGTTCTCTCCGCATTGGAAGTCTCTCCGAGGAGACACCCTCTCCCCGACCCTCTCCCGCAAGCAAGCGGGAGAGGAGCGCATATCGGCCGGAGCATGAACAACGGCACAAACAAAAAGGGCGGCCTCTCGGCCGCCCTTCGTTTTTTCTGGACTGTCGCGAGGCTTACTCGCCGGCGGCTTCGCGCGGGGCCTTCTCGCCCTCGCCGCCCTTGCCCTCGAGGTCTTCGCCGGTGGTCTGGTCGACCACCTTCATCGACAGGCGGGTCTTGCCGCGATCGTCGAAGCCGAGCAGCTTGACCTTGACCTTGTCGCCTTCCTTGACGACGTCGGAGGTCTTCTGCACGCGGTTGGCTGCGAGCTGGCTGATGTGAACGAGGCCGTCCTTGGAGCCGAAGAAGTTCACGAACGCGCCGAACTCCATCACCTTGACCACGGTGCCGTCGTAGATCTGGCCGACTTCCGGATCGGACGCGATCGACTTGATCCACTTGATCGCGGCCTTCATCGCCTCGCCGTCGCTGGAGGCGACCTTTACGGTGCCGTCGTCCTCGATGTTGACCTTGGCCCCGGTCTTCTCGACGATCTCGCGGATCACCTTGCCGCCGGTGCCGATCACTTCGCGGATCTTGTCGGTGGCGATCTTGAAGGTCTCGATGCGCGGCGCGTATTCGCCGAGCTCGGCGCGCGCGTTGGTGAGCGCCTTCGCCATCTCGCCGAGGATGTGAATACGACCGTCCTTGGCCTGGCCGAGCGCCACCTTCATGATCTCTTCGGTGATGCCCTCGATCTTGATGTCCATCTGGAGCGAGGTGATGCCCGCTTCCGTGCCGGCGACCTTGAAGTCCATGTCGCCGAGATGGTCTTCGTCACCGAGGATGTCGGAAAGAACCGCGAAGCGCTTGTCTTCGAGGATCAGCCCCATCGCGATGCCCGCGGTCGGCCGCTTCAGCGGTACGCCGGCGTCCATCAGCGCCAGCGAGGCGCCGCAGACCGAGGCCATCGAGGACGAGCCGTTCGACTCGGTGATCTCCGAGACGACGCGGATCGTGTAGGGGAACTCGTGATGCGGCGGCAGCACCGGGTGGATCGCGCGCCAGGCCAGCTTGCCGTGGCCGATCTCGCGCCGCTTGGTGCCGCCGAGGCGACCTGTCTCACCGACCGAGTAGGGAGGGAAGTTGTAGTGCAGCAGGAACGTCTCCTTGTACGTTCCCGACAGCGCGTCGATGTACTGCTCGTCCTCGCCGGTGCCGAGCGTGGTGACGACCAGGCCCTGGGTCTCGCCGCGGGTGAACAGCGCCGAGCCGTGGGCGCGGGGCAGCACGCCGACTTCGGCGACGATGTTGCGCACGGTCTTGCTGTCGCGACCGTCGATGCGCTTGCCGGTGTCGAGGATGTTCCAGCGAACGATCTTGGCTTCGAGCTCCTTGAACACGGCGCCGATGCGCAGCTTGTCGTATTTCGGCTCCTGCCCTTCAGGGAAGTAGTGCGCGATCACCTTTTCCTTGACCTTGCCGACCGCGGCGTAGCGATCCTGCTTGACCGGAATGGCGTAGGCGGCGCGCAGCTCCTGCTCGACGAGGCCGAGCATTTCCTTCTCGAGCGCGGCGTTGTCGATGACGGTGACTTCGCGCGGCTCCTTGGCGGCCTTCTCGGCCAGCTCGATGATGGCGTTGATCACCGGCTGGAAGTGGCGGTGACCGAACATCACCGCGCCGAGCATGATGTCTTCGTTCAGCTCCTTGGCTTCCGATTCCACCATCAGAACGGCGTCGGCGGTGCCGGCGACGACGAGGTCGAGCTGGGTGTCGACCATCTCGTCGAGCGTCGGGTTGAGCACATATTCGTCGTTGACGAAGCCGACGCGGGCGGCGCCGATCGGGCCCTTGAACGGCGCGCCGGACAGGGTCAGCGCAGCGGACGAGGCCACCAGCGCGACGATATCAGGATCGTTCTCCATGTCGTGCGACAGCACGGTGGCGATCACCTGGGTCTCGTTGCGCCAGCCATCGACGAACAGGGGGCGGATCGGACGGTCGATCAGGCGGGAGACCAGCGTCTCCTTCTCGGTCGGACGGCCCTCGCGCTTGAAATAGCCGCCGGGAATGCGGCCCGCAGCGTAGGTCTTCTCCTGGTAGTCGACGGTCAGCGGCAGGAAGTCGACGCCTTCGCGCGGCGCCTTCGCCGCGACGACGGTGGCAAGCACCACGGTCTCGCCATAGGTGGCGACGACGGCGCCGTCGGCCTGGCGGGCGATCTTGCCGGTTTCAAGCTTGAGAGGGCGTCCGCCCCAGTCGATCTCGACTGAATGCTTATTGAACATAGAGGTCTTCTTTCATGGGTTCTCGAAAGAGGGGACGGCTCTCGAAAAACAAAAACCATGCGCAAGATTGCGGGACGCTGATCGGAGCGGATGATCAGCGTCCTGCGATCCTGCCATGGTTTTTGGATTTCGGATGGCGTCCATCCTTTCGGGTCATACGGGCGCCTTGCCCGTTGTGCCCAGCCGCCGGATTGCTGCTGGACTGTCAGTCGGCACGAACGCGAACACCGAACCTTCGGTCTTCGCCCTTCATGCCCCGGATGCCGGCCGTCGACGGCCCGCATCCGACGCGCGCGCAGCCTCGATCAAAAAGCTTAAAATAAGCGCCTTCGTTCGAAACCGCGTGCGAAAACGCGCGCCGGTGGCGCGCGCAGGAACTCTTAACGACGAATATTGTGCTTCTCGAGCAACGCCTTGTACCGCGCCTCGTCCTTCTTCTTGAGGTAGTCGAGAAGCGAGCGGCGGGTCGAGACCAGCTTCAAGAGGCCGCGACGCGAATGGTTGTCCTTCACGTGGGTCTTGAAATGGCTGGTGAGGTTGTTGATGCGTTCCGACAGGATTGCGACCTGAACCTCGGGCGAGCCGGTGTCGCCGGCTTTGGTGGCATTCGTCTTGATGACTTCCGCTTTGCGTTCTGCGGCAATCGACATCGTCAATTTCTCTCGTTGCGACCGGGGCTGGCAGTCAGGCCGGTCAGGTTGAACACACGCTTGGGGATGATTTCGCCACTGCCGACTTCAGCAAGCGCGAGAAGCCGGCCTGCCACCGTGACATAGACTGTGCCGCTACAAGTGGGCGCATCCCGTCCGCGCAACAAAACGGCCTGGCCCCTGTGGAGCCTTGCCGCATCAGCCCGAGTGACGGCCAGTGCCGGGATGTCGTCCAGCGCGGTCTCAACGGGCAAAAGCGCGTCGGCGAGGCTGCCCTCGCCGGACGCGGCTCTATCGCACAAAGCCTCCAACTGATCCAGCGGAATCATGTCGTTTTCGCCAAATGGGCCGACCAGGGTTCGCCTGAGCGCGCAGATATGGCCAAAAGTGCCGAGAATCCGGCCCATATCGCGGGCCAGCGCCCGGACATAGGTGCCCTTGCCGCATTCGGCCTCGAACACGGCGTGGTCGTTATCCGGTTGATCCACAAGGGTTAAATGGTGAATTTCGACCGGGCGGGGGGCCAGCTCCACGACCTCGCCGTCGCGGGCAAGGTCGTAGGCGCGCTCGCCCTGGACCTTGATCGCGGAATAGCGCGGCGGGATCTGCTCGATCACCCCGGTGAAGCGGGGCAGCAGGGCCAGAATGGCCTCCCGGGTCGGACGCTGGTCGGAGGTCGCGGTCACCCGGCCCTCGATGTCGTCGGTGTCGCGCTCCTCGCCCCAGCACACCGTGAACTGGTAGCGCTTGCGGCCGTCCATGACGAAGGGAACGGTCTTGGTGGCCTCCCCGAGCGCGATCGGCAGCCCGCCCGAGGCGAGCGGATCGAGCGTGCCGGCGTGTCCGGCGCGCTTGGCGTTGAACAGGCGCTTGAGCACCGCAACCGCCTGCGTCGAGGTCATGCCGATCGGCTTGTCGAGCACGACCCAGCCGTGGACGTCGCGCCGGTCGCGGCGAACCTGGTTGCCCTTCTGCTGCTTGGCGCGCGGATCGTTGTTGACGCGGCGCGGCTCGTGATGCGGCTCCGAATTGCCGTCCATCTCCGCAAAATTATTTTTCTGCACGTCGCGCTGATCGGCCTGTTCGCCGCTGATCGTGTCGTCAGCCGGGTCCATCGTCATCGTTCTTCTTCCCGATCCGTCTCCGGATCCTGTTCCAAGTCCTGTTCGAGGTCCTTCTGCACCGCAGGTGTTCGCAAAAGCTTCTCGATCCGTTCCGCTTCGTCGAATCGTTCGTCGACGCGGAAGCGAATGTCGGGTGCAAATTTCAGGTTAACGCGCCGCGCGACCTCGCCGCGCAGGAACTTCTTGTTGCGTGCGAGCGCAGCGAGGACGATCTCGGTGTCGCGGCCACCGAGCGGCATCACGTAGACCGTCGCGAGCTTCAGGTCGGGCGACATCCGCACCTCCGGCACGGTGATGATGTGACCCTCGAGATCCGCATCATGCACATTGCCTTGCGCCAGAATGTCGGCCATCGCGTGGCGAACCTGCTCGCCGACGCGCAACTGACGTTGCGAGCCACCGCCGGGTGCGGAACTCTTTTTCTGATGATGGCGTGGCATTCTCGAAATCACCTCGTCATGCCCGCGTTCGCGACACGGGCATTGTCACTTGTCCTGTTGAAACGAAGAGGGGTGGATGGCCGGAAAAAAACCGGCCATCGCACTCCCGCAATTTCAGTTCAAAAAGATCCGGGCGCTTCGGTAAGATTTGGACTTACAGGGAGCGCTGGATCGTCTCCACGCGGTAACACTCGATCACGTCACCGGCACGCATGTCGTGGTAGTTCTCGAAGGCCATGCCGCATTCCTGACCGGACTGGACTTCCTTCACTTCGTCCTTGAAGCGCTTCAGCGTCGAGAGCTTGCCCTCGTGCACGACGACGTTGTCGCGGATCAGGCGCACATTGGCGCCGCGTTCCACGGTACCGTCGGTGACGCGGCAGCCTGCGACCTTGCCGACCTTGGAGATGTTGAAGATCTCCAGGATCGCGGCATTGCCGAGCATGGTTTCGCGCAGGGTCGGCGCGAGCAGGCCGCTCATCGCCTTCTTCACGTCGTCCACGAGATCGTAGATGATGTTGTAGTAGCGGATCTCGATGCCGTTGCGCTTGGCGGCCGCAGCGGCTTCCTTGTTGGCACGAACCGAGAAGCCGATGATCGCGGCGTTGAAGCCTTCGGCCAGCGTCACGTCGGATTCCGAGATGCCGCCGACGCCGGCATGCAGGATGCGGGCTGCGACTTCGTCGGTGCCGAGCTTCTCCAGCGAGCCGAGGATCGCTTCCAGCGAGCCTTGCACGTCGGCCTTGATGATCAGCGGGAATTCCTTGCGGCCCGCGGTCTTCAATTGCGACATCATCTGCTCGAGCGAGCCGCGCATGCCGGAGATCGAGGCCGCCGCGTTCTCGCGCTTCTGGTGCGCGCGGTAGCTGGTGACCTGGCGGGCGCGGGCTTCGTTCTCGACCACGGCGAGACGGTCGCCGGCTTCCGGCGGACCGTTGAAGCCGAGCACTTCGACCGGCACCGACGGACCTGCTTCCTGCACGGTCTCACCCTGATCGGAGATCAGCGCGCGGACGCGGCCCATCTCGGCGCCCGCGACGATGATGTCGCCGACGCGGAGCGTGCCGCGCTGGACCAGCACGGTCGCGACCGGGCCGCGGCCGCGATCGAGCTTGGCCTCGATCACGGTGCCCTCGGCCGGCCGTTCCGAATTGGTCTTGAGGTCGAGGATGTCGGCCTGGAGCGCGATCATCTCGAGCAGCTTGTCGAGATTGGTCTTGTTCTTGGCGGACACCTCGACGTCGACGACGTCGCCGCCGAAGGATTCGACCTGCACCTCGTGCTGGAGCAGCTCGGTGCGCACGCGCTCGGGCTTGGCGTCGGGCTTGTCGATCTTGTTGATGGCAACGATGATCGGCACGCGCGCGGCCTTGGCGTGATTGATGGCTTCGACCGTCTGCGGCATCACGCCGTCGTCGGCCGCGACCACCAGCACGACGATGTCGGTGACCTTGGCGCCGCGGGCGCGCATCGCGGTGAACGCGGCGTGGCCGGGCGTGTCGATGAAGGTGATCTTCTTGCCGCTCTCGGGCGAGGTCACCTGATAGGCGCCGATATGCTGGGTGATGCCGCCGGCTTCGCCGGAGACCACGTTGGCGTGACGGAGCGCGTCGAGCAGCGAGGTCTTGCCGTGGTCGACGTGACCCATCACGGTCACCACCGGCGAGCGCGTCTCGGTGTCGGTGGAATCGTCGACCTGGTCGAACAAGCCCTCTTCAACGTCGGAGGCGGCAACGCGCTTGACGGTGTGGCCCAGCTCTTCCGCGATCAGCTGCGCGGTGTCGGCGTCGATCACGTCGGTGATCTTGTGCATCGCGCCCTGCTTCATCAGCATGCGGATGACGTCGACGGCGCGTTCGGCCATGCGGTTGGCGAGTTCCTGGATGGTGATCGCCTCCGGGATGACCACCTCGCGGATCAGCTTCTCTTTGGGCTCGTTCGAGGCGTGGCCCTTCAGGCGCTGGGTGCGGCGGCGGAACGAGGCGATCGAGCGCTCGCGCACCTCGTCGGCATTGAGCGCGGTGACGACCGTCAGGCGGCCGCGCTCTTTCTGCGGGCCGGGCTTGTGGGTGGTCTTGGGGGCCGCCGCAGGACGCGCGGCGCCGCCGGGACCGCGACGGATCTGGCGCGGACCATCGTCCTCGTCCGGTCCGGCCGCGACCGCGGGCGTGCGACCCAAAGGTCCGCCGGCCGGCCGCTGCGTGCTGGTTCCGGGGCGCGCCGTCGTCGTTCCCGGGCGTGCCGTGGTCGTGGTGCCGGGGCGCGCTGCGGGCGCGCCGGAACGCGGCGCAGGAGCGGCCGGGGCCGCAGTTGCGGGGCGCGGAGCGGATGGTTGCTCGCCTTCGCCGAAACGCTTCTTGGCTTCGGTCTCGGCCTTGCGCTTGGCCTCGTCCTCGTGGCGGTGGCGCTCTTCCTCGGCCTTGCGGCGGGATTCGGCGGCCTCGCGCTCGGCGCGTTCGGCGGCTTCGCGAACCGCGCGGCGCTGGGCCTCTTCCTCGGCCTGACGGCGCTCTTCGACTTCGCGCACCTTGGCGTCGGCCAGCGCGCTGGCGCGGGCGGAGCGTTCGTCCTCGGTCAGCGTGCGCAGCACCACGCCGGAGCCGGCGTTGCGCGGCGGCGCGGGGCGCGACGGAGCGGGCGTGGGCGCGGCCGGCGCGGGCTTCGCCACCTCGGCAGCCTGCGGCTCGGGGGTACCGTCGATGCGGCGCTTGCCGCGCTTCTCGACCACGACCTGCTTGCTGCGGCCATGGCTGAAGCTCTGGCGCACAGTGCCCGTTTCGACGCGCGGCTTGAGCGATAGCGTCTTGCTCGGAACGCTCAGCTTCTTGTCGCCAGGGGTCTTGGTATCAACCATTCAGCAGTCCTAATCCTGATTTATCAGTGTTGTGCGTTGCCGCACCGTCCAATTGGGTCGTCGTTGTCGCTCAGAAATCCTGGCCGTGCTCTTCGGCAGTCTTGTCATCGTCCGCCATCCGGTATCGGACCAGCATCTGGCTACGTGACAGGAATGACTTGCTCGCCGGGCCCGCGAGCAGGGCAGCATGTATCACATTTGACCGGGTCAGTGCCAAATCCAATTCTACCGATTTCAGCGCGGTGACGACGGGAATCTGCGGCTTGGCGCCGCGATTTCCGGCATTTTGACGTGCCAGCATGTCCAATTTGCGGATTCCGTCCGCGGCCCCGTCGCTGGCGTGGATCAGGACCTCGACCGTGCCCTCCTTCAGGGCGCTTTCGACCTTGCCGAAGCCGGTCACGATCTGGCCGGCCTTGGCGGCGATCCCAAGGGCTTCGGTCACGCTCCGAACCAGGAGCGCCTCGATGTCGGCAGGAAGCGTCTGGGGGATGCGCAGCTCGCGCTTGAAGGCTTTGCTAAATTGGTGACGCCGTACCGCTTCCGCAACCACCCCGCGGGAGGCCGTGAGCCACATGCCGCGTCCGGGCAGCTTGCGCTTGAGATCTGGAACTACGTCGCCCTGCGGCGAAATGACGAAGCGGATCAGCTCGTCGATCGGCCGGACCTGCCGACTGACAGCGCACATCCGCATGGTCGCGGACCTTTCGGTCCGCGGTCCATGGTCGAGTTCGCTGTCAATATTGGCGAGCATCCGGGCGACATCCTCCTTCGCCTTCTAAATCGCGTGTTCTCTAAGCAAGACCAGCCTCCGCTTTCGCTGAATACGCCTCAAGCCGGCTGATCTTCGGTCGCCTCAGCCTCCTCGGTGGGCTTGGCGAGATCGGCCTCGGTGATCCAGCCGGCCTTGACGCGGGCCTGCATGATCATCGCTTCGGCATCGTCGCGGGAGATATCGATGCCGTCGAGCGCGCCCGGATGTTTGGTGGGCTCGCCGCCTTCCTTGCGCTCGGTCCAGCCGACCAGATCGTCGGTGGCGCAGCCGGCGAGATCCTCGACCGTCTTGATGTCGTTCTCGCCGAACTTCACCAGCATCTTGGAGGTGACGCCGGGCACGTCCTTGACGGCGTCCTCGACCCCGAGCTCCTTGCGCCTCGCCTCGATCTCGGCTTCCTGCTGCTCGAGATATTCGCGGGCACGGCTCTGGAGCTCCTGCGCGGTCTCCTCGTCGAAGCCCTCGATGCCGGCGAGTTCCTTGAGGTCCACCATGGCGAGTTCCTCGACCGAGGTGAAGCCCTCGGACGCCAGCAGCTGGCCGACCACTTCGTCGACGTTGAGCGATTCCATGAAGACGCGGGTGGAGTTCTCGAAGTCGGCCTGGCGGCGCTCCGATTCCTCCTGCTCGGTCAGGATGTCTATGTCCCAGCCGGTGAGCTGCGAGGCCAGACGCACGTTCTGGCCGCGGCGGCCGATCGCCAGCGAAAGCTGGTTGTTGGTGTCGGGCACGACGACCTCGATGCGCTCGCGGTCTTCGTCGATGACGACCTTGGACACTTCGGCCGGCGCCAGCGCGTTGACCACGAAGGTCGCGATATCCGGCGACCAGGGGATGATGTCGATCTTCTCGCCCTGCAATTCGTTCACCACGGCCTGCACGCGCGAGCCGCGCATGCCGACGCAGGCGCCGACCGGATCGACCGAGGAATCGCGGGAAATCACGCCGATTTTCGCGCGCGAGCCCGGATCGCGGGCGACCGCCTTGATCTCGACGATGCCGTCATAGATCTCCGGCACCTCCTGCGCGAACAGCTTCGCCATGAACTGCGGATGGGTGCGGGAGAGGAAGATCTGCGGGCCGCGGGTTTCGCGGCGGACGTCGAAGATGTAGGCGCGGACCCGGTCGCCGTTGCGGAACACTTCGCGCGGCAGCATCTCGTCGCGGCGGATGATGGCTTCGCCGCGGCCGAGATCGACGATCACGCTGCCATATTCGACGCGCTTGACGACGCCGTTGACGATGTCGCCGATGCGGTCCTTGAATTCCTGGTATTGCCGATCGCGCTCGGCCTCGCGCACCTTCTGCACGATCACCTGCTTGGCCGACTGCGCGGCGATGCGGCCATATTCCAGCGGCGGCAGGGTGTCGGCGATGGTGTCGCCGACCTGGGCACCGGGATTGGCGCGCTGCGCGTCGACCAGCGAGATCTGGTTGGAATGATTTTCGACCTTGTCGACCACCAGCATGTGGCGCGACAGCCGCAGCTCGCCCTTCTTCGGGTCGATCTCGGCGTGAACGTCGGTCTCGCTGCCGTAACGGGCGCGCGCGGCCTTGGCGATGGCGTCCTCCATCGCCGCGATGACGATGCCGCGATCGATCGATTTCTCGCGCGCGACGGCGTCGGCGATCTGGAGCAATTCAAGTCGATTGGCGCTGACTGCCATGGCTAGTCTCCTTGGTCAGGATCGATCTCGCCGCGCCGCGCGCGTTCGGCGGCAAGGCGATGCTTCTTCGTGTTGGTCGGGGCCGGCTTCTTCTTCGGCTTGGTGTTCTTGGTGATCTTCGCGCTGATCTCCGCGTGCGGCGGCGCCGGCGGCTCGAGGCCGAGATCCCTGCGCATCTTGCGCTCCTCGGCCTTGCCGCGGCGCATGGATTCGGCGATCAGCTCGTCGGTCAGCACCAGCCGCGCCTCGCCGATATCCTCCATGGTCAGGAGCACGTCGGGATTGTCACCCGGCTTGGCGTCGTCGCGACGCAGGTGCACGCGGTCGCCTTCGACGGCACCGAGCGTGCCGCGGAACCGCTTGCGTCCCTCATGGGCGACCGCCATCTCGATCTTCACCAGATGGCCGCAATAGCGCTCGAAATCGGAGCGGCGGACCAGCGGACGGTCGATCCCGGGCGAGGAAATTTCCAGCCGATAGGCGCGATCGATGGGATCGGCGACATCGAGCACGGGGGAGAGCGCCCGCGAGATCGCCTCGCAATCTTCGAGCTGCATCGAGCCGTCCGGCCGCTCGGCCATGATCTGCACGGTGCAGCCGGCCTCGCCGGAAATGCGGATCCGCACCAGCCGATATCCCATGCCTTCCAGCACCGGCGCTGCGACCGCGGACACCCGTGCCGCAACGCCCGGCTCGACCACGAGTCTCGGCTCGGCCAGCAATTCGGCGTCCGTGGAACCAGGGTTCGGCTCGGTCATGTCCAGGGTCAGGCGCTCGATGGTTAAGGCTTGGTTAAGGTTTCAAAGCCCGCTTCGGAACTTCCCCGACACGCGTCGGGCCACATCTTCCGCCACGCCGCGTTCAGGTAATAAAAAAGAGCGGGTCCTTTCGGGCCCACTCTCACTACGCGGATCGCATGAGAAGATGAATTGGCGCTGATATAGCGCTTTCTCCCTGCCCGGACAAGGCCCATTGCGGGGGAACGGGGCCTTTTTGCGCCGGTCCGCGACCCATCTGCGGCAACGCTTCCTTCACCTGGGGAGGCTAAATTCCCCGATTGTGGGGCGGCTTGGACCGATGGCGCACCCGCGGCGTGCCCTGATCGAGTTGCGTTTTCATGACCGTTGCCACGTCGCTCATTCCCGGACTGGACGATATCGTCAAACGCGGCGATCCGCGGCGGCGCGGCGAGATCGCGCGCGCCATCTCCGAATTGTACTTCCAGGATTCCGCCAATCTTCGGCCCGAACTCATCGATCTCTTCGACAATCTCCTGATCGATCTCGTCCCGCATGCGGAGCTTGCCTCGCGCGCCGACCTCGCCGAGCGCTTCTCGCACCTGGACAACGCGCCGCCGCACCTGATCAATCAACTCGCACGCGAAAACGAGATCATGGTGGCGGGCCCCGTGCTGCGCCGCTCGCCCGTGCTCGATGACGCCGCCCTGGTCGAGATCGCGCGGTTGAAGGGCCAGGGCCATCTGCTGGCGATGACGGAGCGTCCGACATTGTCGGCTGCCATCACCGATGTGCTGGTCGAGCGCGGCGATCGCGACGTGGTGCGTCGCGCCGCCGGCAATGCCGGCGCGTCGTTCTCGCCGGGCAGCTATTCCGAGATGATCAAGCGCGCGGCGCGGGACGGCGTGCTGACGCTCAAGATCGGCCAGCGCAACGACCTTTCGGGCGAGAACCTGAAAGAGCTTCTCGACGGGACGCTCGACGTCATTCGCCGGCGCCTCTCCACTGTGGTCAATCCCGCGCGCCAGGTCGAGATCAAGCGCGCGATGGCGGCGATCGAGGAAGCCGCGCTGCCGCCCGGACCCCGGCGCGATTTCTCGGCGGCCCAGCGCACGGTGCTCTCCTTGCATCGCGAGGGTCATCTCGGCGAGAGCGCGCTGCTCGGCTTCGCCAAGGCGAACAAATACGAGGAATCGATCGCCTCGCTCTCGGCGATGTCCGGCGTCCGCCTCTCGGTTCTCGACCGCCTGATTTCAGGCGACCGCTACGATCCGATTCTCATCGTCGGCCGCGTGCTGAATCTGGGCTGGCCCACGGTGCGCGCGCTCATCCTGCTCTGGTACGGGCCGCATCGCATTCCGGCCGATGCCGACATCGAGGCCGCGCGCGTGAACTTCACGCGCCTGATGCCGACGACCGCCGAGCGCGTCGTGAATTTCTGGCGCAACCGGCAGACGATCTGAGATCACGAACAGTCTTCGTCATGGCCGGGCCTTCGCCGCGCCGGAGCGGCTTCGGCCGCGCAGGCGGGACAAGCCCGGGCACGACGACAGCGGCAGGATCCCGCGAAGAGTTTACACTCTCCTGAACCGCAAGTAAGCCGCCTTGCGTCCTTCGCGCGCGGCCTTCCGGCCGTAGCGCGTCATGGTGTAGCCGGCCCATGGCTGCCTGAAGTCGTCGGCGCGTTCGGCAAGCCAGACGAAGTCCTGCGAGCGCGCAAGATGCGACAGCGTCCAGGCGCAGTAATCGTCGATATCGCAGACGAAGCGGAATTCGCCGCCTTCCTTCAGCACGCGCGCCATCGCGGCGATCGTGCGGTCCTGGACGAAGCGCCGCTTCCAGTGCCGCCGCTTCGGCCAGGGATCGGGGTGGATCAGGTCGATCCGCGACAGCGATGCCCTGGGCAACCAGGCCAGCAGCTCGGCGGCATCACCGGCAAACAGGCGGATGTTGCCGATATTGGCGGCCTCGATCTGCGCGAGGATCTTGGCCATGCCGTTGACGTAGGGCTCGCACCCGACGAAGCCGGTCGTGGGGAATTTCTGCGCCTCGGCCGCGAGATGCTCGCCGCCGCCGAAGCCGATCTCGAGCCGCACATCTTCGGTCGCGGGGCCAAAGATCTCGCGGGCGTCCGCCGGCGTCTCACTGTGAATGTCGAGCGCAAGATGCGGCAGCAGATGATCGACCAGCTCGGCCTGGTGCTGCCTGAGCTTGTGGCCCTTGCGGCGCCCGAAGAAGGCGCGCTCGCTGTCGTCGCGATCGGGATCCGATTTGCGCTCGCTCATCGCAGCGTCTGATACAGGCGATGCAGCAGCCGCGCGCGCGGCGCAAGCGAGGAGACATAGAGCTGCTCATAATGGGTGTGCGCGCCCTTGCCGTCGACGCCGAGCCCGTCCAGCGTTGCGGTATGCGGGGCGGTGAAATTGCCGTCCGAGCCGCCGCCGGTGTGAGTATCGATCAGCTCGAAGCCGATCTCGCCGGCGAGCGTCTTCGCATGTTCGAACAGCGCGGCGCCCGCATTGCTCTTCTCGTAGGGCGGACGGTTGAGCTCGCCCGTGACGGTGACGGTGACGCCCTCGGTTTTCGAGGTCAGGGCGAGAATCCTGCCGACGAACTCGTCTGCGTCACCGAGGCTCAGCACGCGCAGGTCGACTTCAGCATAGGCCTCTTCCGGCGTGACGTTGGGGCGCGTGCCGCCGCGCACCACGCCGACATTGACGGAGACGCCACGCGCGAGGTCGTTCATCCCTTCCAGCGCCAGGATGACGTTGGCGAGTTCGCGGACGGCGCTGCGGCCGTCTTCGGGCCGCGAGCCGGCATGCGCCGGCACGCCCTTGACGAACACGCGGAAGCGTCCGACGCCCTTGCGTCCGGTGACGATCTTGCCGCCGTCGCGCGCCGGCTCCGTCACCAGCACGTATTTGGCCTTGCGTCCTTCCTGCTCGATGAGCGCGCGCGAGGTCGGGCTGCCGATCTCCTCGTCGGAGGTGAACAGGTGCGTGATGCCGAGCGGCGAGCGATCGGCCGTCGCACACAGCGCGCCAAACGCGTGATGGGCGATGTAGGCGCCGCCCTTCATGTCGTAGATGCCGGGACCGAAGGCGACGTCGCCTTCGACCTTGAACGGCAGGCGTTCGATGAATCCCATGGGATGGACGGTATCGAGGTGACTCAGCACCAGAATACCCGGCTGGTCCTGGCCCCAGGTCGAGCGCGCCAGGAGATGATCTCCGCAGCCGTCGACGCCGGCGACACGCTCAAGCGTGACGGGCAAGTCGCGATATTGCTCCGCTACCTCGGAGACCAGCTTGTTGACCTGCTCAGGCGCTTCCGTCGGCGTCTCGATCTCGACCCAGCGGCGGATGCCATCGAGGATTGTTTGGGAATCGAACCAATTTGTGCTGGCCATGAGTGCATCTGTGCCTTTGAATCGCATCACCGAAGCGGACGCACGTCGAAGCGCGGCCACAAATGACGACATAGGCCAGATTTCACGCGGTCTCAAATCGCCATCGGGACGGCGCGTCAGCGCTTGTCGGGGCCTTCCCGGGCCGCGATCTGCTCGACGAGATCGACGATCGAGCGGCGCATCTTCGAATCGGTGATTCGCGTGAACGCCTTGGTCAAGGCCAGGCCTTCGGAGGTCGCGAGAAAATCCGAGACGTAAGAGGGTGAGGCGCCTTCGCTGAAGCCATCCGGCCCCGGCACGCCGCTCGGACCGCCCTCGAACAGAAACGACACCGGCACCTGCAGAATTTCGGCGATCTGCTGGATGCGGCTCGCGCCGACCCGGTTGGTGCCCTTCTCGTATTTCTGGATCTGCTGGAAAGTCAGGCCCAAAGCGTCACCGAGCTTTTCCTGGCTCATGCCCAACATGATGCGGCGCATACGCACGCGACTGCCGACATATTTGTCAACAGGGTTGGGCGCTTTCGACATTTCCTCAGCCCTCCAAACACCACCTTAAGCGCAATCAATCGGAGTGCCTCAGGTGCAAGCAACGTCAAATCAAACCCTGTTATTGGGAAACATTGCGGAGAAATTTAGCAACGCACCACTGTCTTTTGCAGCCGGTGCAGAATGGGGAGCCCGCGTGCAGTCTGTCAACTGTGGGACTACGGTTGTCAAAAGTTTCCGGCTACCTCCGCGGCGATGGCGCGATCAGCTCTGCCGCTTGCTGACGCGTCGGCGGAGGGCCAGAAACACGGCCAGCGCGACAAGCATGGCTGCGGGCGCATCGCCCACCCGCGCATAGACGGTCGGCGGGATCGCGGCGGGCAAATTTGCATCCAAAATGCCCTCGATTCCAAGTCCGAGGCTGGAAACGGTGCGGCCCACCGGATCGATCACTGCGGAGATGCCGGTATTGGCGGAGCGGACCAGCGGCAATCCGAGTTCGACCGCGCGCATCCGCGACTGCTCCAGATGCTGATAGGGACCGGTCGAAATGCCGAACCAGCCGTCATTGGTGAGGTTCACGATCCAGCCCGGACGTTCGTTGCGTCCGGCCACTTCACCGGGAAAGATCGCTTCGTAACAGATCAGCGGTAGCGCGGGCGGTGCGCCGGGGACCTGCAGCGCATGCCGTACCGTGCCGGGAATGAAGCCGCCGCGCACACGCGTCAGTTGCTCGAATCCGAGCTTCTCCATCAATGACTGGTAGGGCAGAAATTCGCCGAACGGCACCAGATGCAACTTGTCGTACACGGCCAGCACGCTGCCGTCGTGGTCGATGACATAGATCGAATTATAGGCACGCGTGATCGGCGTGCCCCGCGGCAGGTCGGGCGCGCGGACCGAACCCGTGATCAGCACGGTGCCTTTCGGAAGAAGGTCGGCGATCTGCGCCATCGCGTCGGCTTCGCGGGTCAGGAAGAACGGAAAGGCGGATTCCGGCCAGATCAGGATGGTGGCATCGCGCACGCCGGTCGATTGCGGGCCCGAGGCGCGGTCCGACAGCGCCAGGTATTTCTTCATCACCTCCGTCTTGGCGGCGTAGTTGAATTTCGCGTCCTGCTGAAGGTTCGGCTGCATCAGGCGCAGCTTGGCGCCTGCGACCATCGCGGTCGGATGCAGCGACAGGCGGATCGCGCCGAGAATGCTCATGACAATCAGGAGCCCAATCGCCGCCGCCGGCACGCGCCACGGCAGGCGGCGATCGGGCGTGCGGTCGATCAGCGTTGCCGGGCTCGCGAAGATCGCAACCGCCAGGAACGTCATGCCCCACAGGCCGATCAGCGACGCCGTCTGCGCCAGCGCCAGCGGCTCGGACAACGCATAGCCGAACGCGTTCCAGGGAAAGCCGGTCAGCGCGTGGCCGCGCAACCACTCGCTGACGGTGAGGCTTGCTGCGAGCGCAAGCACGCGCGTGGCGTTCTTGGTCCAGAGCAGGCGCGCCAGCGCAAAGCCGATCGCCGTGAAGATGGACAGATAGGCCGGCAGGCCGAGCACGGCGAACGGCGTCAGCCAGGCGAACACGTCGGCGTCGACGAAGAAGGCGTAGCCGATCCAGTAGAGCCCGGGCACGAAATAGCCGAGCCCGAACCAATAGCCGGTCAGTGCGGCAACGGGAACGCCGCCATATCGGCCGGCGCCGGCGCCGTCGATCAGCCAGACCAGCACCGGGAAGGTGATGAACAGCACGGGGAAGAGGTTGAACGGCGCCAGTGCCAGCACCGACAGCGCTCCGCACCCCATGGCGATGGCCGCGCGCTTCCATCCCCAGGCGAGGATGATGGCGAGCGCGATTTGCCGAACTCGCTGGAACGGACTCACTGTTGGCTGGTCCCGTCGCTCGGCGGCGGGCTGGGCGTGTCGCTGGCGGGCGGCTGGCCGCTGTCCGGCGTGGCCTCGCGGCGGCTTCTCTCGCGCTGGGTCCGCGGCGCGGGACGCTCCTTCCGCGTCGAGATGCGCAGCCGCTTGACGCGGCGCGGATCGGCATCGAGCACCTCGACCTCGTAAGTGCCGGGGCCCGAGATCACCTCGCCGCGCACCGGCAGGCGCCCGACGAAGCTGACGAGATAGCCGCCCAGCGTCTCCACCTCCTCGCCGGCTTCGCCGGTGACGAAATCCTCGCCGATCACCGAGCGGACGTCGTCGAGGCTGGCGCGGGCGTCGGCGATGAAGGCGTTGTCGGGCAGGCGCACGATCGAAGGCGGCTCGTCGCTGTCGTGCTCGTCGTCGATCTCGCCGACGATCTGCTCGACGATGTCCTCGAGCGAAACCAGCCCGTCGCTGCCGCCATATTCGTCGACCACCAGCGCGAGGTGAATGCGCGTGGCCTGCATCTGCGCGAGCAGGTCGATCGCTCGCATCGACGGCGGCACGTAGAGCAGCTTGCGGATGATGCGCGCTTCCTCGAGCGGCAGCGCGAGATCGACGGCGCGCAGGTCGAGCCCGGCCGGCAGCGGCTTCTTGCGCTTGGTCTTGGTGGCTTCCGACACGCGGGCGCGCGCGGTCATGAAGGCGAGCAGGTCGCGGATGTGGACGATGCCGACGGGATCGTCGAGCGTCTCGTTGTAGACCACGAGGCGCGAATGGCCGGCGCTCTCGAAGCGGTCCATCAACTCGCCGAGCGGGATATCCCGCTTCACCGCGACGATGTCGGCGCGATGCACCATGACGTCGGCGATGCGGCGCTCATGCAGACCGAGGATGTTGCGCAGCATGGTGCGCTCGACCGCCGAGAAGCCGGAATCGCCAGGCGTGGTCGCATCGAGCACGACCTGGAGGTCGTCGCGTACCGATCCCGCCTTCCAGCCGAACAGCGTGCGGATCGCGCGCAACAGCCAGCCATCGGCGGTCGGGCGCATCACCTCGCCCGGCGTCACCACGGCCGGCAGATTGGCCGTGTTGCGCGGATTGTCGTGGATCGGGTCGGAATCGGGCATCTCAGTGCGTCCCCGCGCGGTCTGCATAGGGATCGGGGATTCCAAGGTGAGCCAGGATCTGGGTCTCCAGCGCTTCCATCTCTTCGGCGTCGCCGTCGTTCTCGTGGTCGTAGCCGATCAGGTGCAGGAAACCATGCACGGCAAGATGGCTCAAATGGTGGTCGAACGGCTTTTGCTCCTCGTCCGCCTCGCGCCGCATGGTCTCGTAGGCGATCGCGATATCGCCGAGCATGCGCGGCGCATCGCCCGGCTTCCAGCCGCCCTCCGGCTGGAGTGCGGGAAACGATAGCACGTTGGTCGGCTTGTCGATGCCCCGCCAGTTGCTGTTGAGGGTGCGGATGCCGGCGTCATCGGTCAGCATCACGGCCACTTCGGCGTCGGCAACGTCTTCATCGACGCTTTCGGCGGCGGCCGCGACCGCGCGCTGGATCACGGCTTCGGAATCGGGCTCGTGCTGCCAGCAATCGGCGACGACGAGGACTTCGGTCATGGGAAGGTTGGGATGGGACATGGTGTTGTCTGGGACGAAAAGGCGCCGTGTCCGCGCCCTCCGGGGTCCAGCTGTTGCCTCGTCAGGATTGGCCGGTGGCCGGCCGCTGCGGCGAACCTTCGTAGGCGGCGACGATCCGCGCCACGAGTTCGTGGCGGATCACGTCCTCGGCCTTGAAATGAACTTGGGCAATACCCTCGACGCCGTTCAACAGGCGGGTCGCTTCGGCGAGGCCCGAGGTCTGGCCGTTCGGCAGGTCGATCTGCGAGGGATCGCCTGTGACGATCATGCGGCTGTTCTCGCCGAGACGAGTCAGGAACATCTTCATCTGCATCGACGTGGTGTTCTGCGCCTCGTCCAGGATGATGGCGGCGTTGGTGAGGGTACGGCCGCGCATGAAGGCCAGCGGCGCGATCTCGATCTCGCCGGTCTGCAGCGCGCGCTCGACGATGCGCGCATCCATGAGGTCGTAGAGCGCGTCGTAGATCGGGCGAAGATAAGGATCGACCTTCTCGCGGAGATCGCCGGGCAGGAAGCCGAGCCGCTCGCCGGCTTCCACCGCCGGGCGCGACAGGATGATCTTGTCGACCTCCTTGCGCTCGAACAGCTGCGCGGCATGCGCGACCGCGAGCCAGGTCTTGCCGGTGCCGGCCGGGCCGATGCCGAAAACCAGCTCGTGGCGCTTCAGCGCGCGAATGTAGGAGTCCTGCGCGGCGGTGCGCGCGCGCACCGGGCGCTTGCGCAAGTTGATGCTGTCGAAGGCCGATTTGGCCGATTTGGCGTCGAACTCGAACAGCGAGCCCTGGGCGATCACGGCGCGGATCGCGCCTTCGACCTCGCCCTGGTCGAGATCCTGCCCCTTCACGGCTTGCGCGTAGAGCATCTCGAGCACGCGGCGTGCGGCGTCGCAGCCGTCGCGAGTGCCGCCGATCGTGATGTGGTTGCCCTTGGAATCGACGACGACGCCGAGCCGCCGCTCGACCTGCGCCAGATGCTGGCCGTAAGGGCCGACCAGTGCCGAAGCGGCACGATTGTCGTCGAAGTCGATGACGACCTGGGTCTCGGGCGGAACTTGCATGTCGCGGTCAAATTTGCGGCTGGGAGCGAACGAAGACGAATCCGATGCGCTTTTTGGCAAGGGTTCAGGCTCCACTGGCTTGCGATAAAGCGGGCTCGCGCGCGTTTCGCTGCGTCACGAGCTCGCCGAGAAAGCTGTAGCGTTCGAGGCTGTCGATGCGGACCGGCAGGATCTGTCCGATGATGTCGGGCGAGGCCATCACATGGGCGGGCTGGAGGTACGCGGTGCGGCCGACGATCTGGCCCTCCTTGCGCGCCGGACGCTCGAACAGCACATCGACCGTTGAGCCAATCGCAGCCTTGTTGAAGGCCGATTGCTGGCTGTCGATCAGTTCCTGGAGCCGCTCCAATCGCTGGTCCATCTCGGCGGGGGACACCGTCTCCTGCATGTCCGCGGCCGGCGTTCCCGGCCGGGCGGAGTATTTGAACGAATAAGCCGCAGCGTAACCGATTTGCGTGACAAGCGCGAGGGTGGCGAGAAAATCTTGCTCGCTCTCGCCGGGGAAGCCCACGATGAAATCTGATGAAAAAGCAATGTCTTGGCGGGCGGTGCGAAAACGGTCGATGACCCCAAGGTAATCATCGGCGGTATGTTTGCGGTTCATGGCCGCCAGAATCCGGTCCGAGCCCGACTGCACCGGGAGGTGCACGAACGGCATCAGGGCACCGAGATCGCGATGGGCCGCAATCAGGCTGTCGTCGACGTCGCGGGGATGGCTGGTCGAGTAGCGCAGCCGCGCGATGCCGGGAATCGTCGCGAGATGTTCGAGCAATCGGCCGAGCGGCCAGGTTTTTCCGTCAGGCCCCTCGCCGTGATAGGCGTTGACGTTCTGCCCGATCAGCGTGAGCTCGCGCACTCCGTTGTCGGCGAGCCGCTTCACGTCGTCGACGATCTTCGCGACAGGGCGCGAGACTTCCGAGCCCCGCGTATAGGGCACGACGCAGAAGGTGCAGAACTTGTCGCAACCTTCCTGCACGGTGACGAAGGCCGAAATGCCGCGCGCCCGGATCGCATCGGGCCTGGGCTGGGCCAGGAAGCCGAACTTGTCGGCGGCCGGAAATTCGGTCTCGATCGCACGGCCTTCGTTGCCGGCACGCTTCAAGAGCTCCGGCAGATGATGATAGCTCTGCGGCCCCACCACGACGTCCACGACCGGCGCGCGGCGTACGATCTCCTCGCCCTCGGCCTGCGCCACGCAGCCCGCGACCGCGATCTGCATCGCGCGGCCGCCGCGCGCGGCCTCGTCCTTGGCGACGCGCAGGCGCCCGAGCTCGGAATAGACCTTCTCGGACGCCTTTTCGCGGATATGGCAGGTGTTGAGGATGACTAGATCGGCCTCCTCGGCGCTCGCGGTCTCCACAAATCCCTCCGGAGCCAGCGTGTCCACCATGCGCTGGGCATCGTAGACGTTCATCTGGCAGCCATATGATTTGATGTGCAGCTTGCGCGGCGGCGTCATGGAACCCGAAAATGGCGGTGGAGGACGGCCTTCACATAGAGGCTGGAGCGGCGAAAATCCAGCGAATGGGGCCCTCCAGACCCGTCATTCCGGGGCGCGACGCAGTCGCGAACCCGGAATCCGGAGGTTTTAGCGCGAGATTCGAGGTTCGATGCTGTGCATCGCCCCGGAATGACAGCAATAATCAGCCCGCCAAAGCGTCTGCCTCGACCCGCCGGACCAGCTCGGGCAGCTGATGCATATCGGCAAAGAGCAGGTCGGCGCCAGCCTCGCGCAGCGTTTCGGCATAGCCGTCGCGGCAATGGCTGCCTCCGTAAAAGCCGAACACCGTCATGCCGGCCGCCCGGGCGCCTCCTATCCCGGCCAGGCTGTCCTCGATCACGACGCAGCGCTGGGGCGGCACGCCCATTTCCCTGGCCGCGAACAGGAATAGGTCCGGCGCAGGCTTGCCGTTCTTCACCTGCGAGGCCGAGAAGATATTCGGCGCGAGGCGCTCGTAGAGGCCGGTGCTCCCGAGGCTCACGCGCATGCGTTGATGCGAGCCGCTCGATGCGACGCAGACGCGTTGCGTGACGACATCGAGCACGTCATGGATACCTCGGATCGCCTCGAGGTCGGCCTCGAACGCGCGGAACAGCTCGTCCTGAAGATCGCCGTGATAGGCCTCGGGCAGCTTGCGGCCGAGCTCGGTCTCGATCTCAAGATTGGCCTGTTTTGTCGAACGGCCGAGGAAGCGTTCGAACACCTGCTCGGACGTGATCGGATAGCCGTGCCGCGTCAGCACGTCGGCATGGGCGCGGCAAGAGATCACCTCGCTGTCCACGAGCACGCCGTCGCAATCGAAGATGATGAGATCGATGAACATCAGTTCGCGGTGAGGTTGAGACGACTTGGTGCGGTGCGGACGGTGCCACCTCTCCCCGCGGGGAGCGGTGAAGCGGCGCCACCGGTGTGCCGAATTCGCAACGGCACTAACTGGTCGGCTTGTCGTCGTCGAGCGGGACGCAATAGAGCTCGAGCCGGTGGTCGACCAGCTTGTAGCCGAGCTTGCGGGCGATCTCCGCCTGGAGCTTCTCGATCTCCTCGGAGGTGAACTCGATCACCTTGCCGTCGCGCAGATTGATAAGGTGGTCGTGATGGCTGTCGCGCATCGTCTCGTAGCGCGCGCGGCCCTCGCGGAAGTCATGGCGCTCGATGATGCCGGCATCCTCGAACAGCTTGACGGTGCGATACACGGTCGAGATCGAGATCTTGTCGTCGACCGCGACGCAGCGCCGGTACAGTTCCTCGACATCGGGGTGGTCGATCGCTTCCGCAAGCACGCGGGCGATGACGCGGCGCTGCTCGGTCATGCGCATGCCGGTGGCGGCACAGCGCGCCTCGATGCCGGACGCCTTGGATGCGGAAGAAGGTTTCAGTGCGGTCATTGTTTGTCTGCCTGCCGGGGGCGCTTTCTGGCACCGATGTTACGACAAGTCACGTCGCATCAGAAGGGCGTTCAATTGTTCCCCGTTCGGTTGCTTATAGTAGCGTTCGCGGCGCCCGACCACCATGAATCCGCACCCGGCGTAGAGCCGCCGCGCCGGCTGGTTGTTTTCCTCGACTTCGAGAAATATTGTGCGGACGCCGCGCCCGGCGAGGTGGCCGAGATGGGTCATCAGCAGCATGCGGGAGAGGCCGCGGCCGCGATAGGCCTCGTCCACCGCGATCGAGAGGATCTCCGCTTCGTCCGCCCCGATCCGGGATACGGCGAAGCCGATGGTCCTGCGTCCCATGCGCAAGCGGTGCACCAGCGTGTTGCGCTCATTGAGCATGGTCTCGAATTCGCCTTCGCCCCAGCCGTGCGCGAAGGAGGCGCCGTGCAGCTGCGCCAGCTGCGCGGCGTCGCGCATGGATGCGGGCTCGACGGCGGCGGTGCCGCCGTGCCACCATTGCGACAGCCATCTCATCATGAGGTTGCAGCTTGTGCTGCGAACGGCGGCTGCGCGGCGGGCTTTGCGTCGGGCGCCTTCAGGTAGAACGGCCGCGCCGGATTTGTCTCGGGATCGGCCGCGGCGCCGAGCCATGCGACCCAGCCGATATCCGGCGCTGCTTGCGCGTCGACCGCGACCGGCTGCTCGCCATCTTTCGGCCAGCGCTCGGCGAGGATGTTTGCGGCATTGCCGACCAGATGCGGCGCGCCGAACTGCGAGGCCGCGATCGCCTCGTCGATGGCAGCGACGCGCGGCCGCACCAGCTGGCTGCCGTCGCCGGCGACGATCTGGAAATAGACATGGTCGTGGCGCGCGTCGATCGCGGAGATCACCGGCGCCGATTTGCTCTGGCCGACGACGGCTGCGGCATAGGCCGACAAGGTGGTGAGGCCGACGGCGGGCTTCTCGGCCGCGAGCGCAAGGCCGCGCGCCGCCGAAATGCCGACGCGCAGGCCGGTGAAACTTCCGGGGCCGACGGTGACCGCGATGCGGTCGAGTGCGGTGAAGGCGAGATTGGCCGATTGCATGACGCGCGCGATCATCGGCATCAAGGCCTCGGCGTGGCCGCGCTTCATCAGAAGCTGCTCCTGCGCAAGCAGCTCGGCCGCTTCGGTGTCGAGCACGGCGACGGAGCAGGCGTCGAGCGCAGTATCGATGGCGAGGATCAGCATGAAAGAGCGAATGGCGAGTGGCGAATGGCGAATAGTCTAGCGGACCACACGCCCATCCGCCATTCGTCTCGCACGATTTGCAGGGCCCCCGATATGCCGCCTACGTCAACCGTCATTCCGGGATGGTGCGCTAGCACCAGACCCGGAATCTCGAGATTCCGGGTTCGGTCCTCCGGACCGCCCCGGAATGACGACTTCGTCGTCACATCGGCCGGACTTCGACCACGTCGGGCACGAAGTGCTTGAGCAGGTTCTGGATCCCGTGCTGGAGCGTCGCGGTCGATGACGGGCAGCCGGAGCAGGCGCCCTTCATGTTGAGATAGACGATGCCGTCCTTGAAGCCCCGGAAAGTGATGTCGCCGCCGTCATTGGCGACCGCCGGCCGCACGCGGGTCTCGATCAGATCCTTGATCATGTCGACCGTTTCGGCATCGGCCTCGTCGAAGAACTCGTCCTCGTCGTCGAGATCGGCATCATCGGCAGCCGCGCCGTCCGCGAGCAGCGGCGCGCCGGACATGTAGTGCTCCATGATGGCACCGAGGATCGCGGGCTTGAGCTGCTGCCATTCACCGCTCGCCTTGGTCACGGTGATGAAATCCGATCCATAGAACACGCCGGTGACGCCGGGCACCTCGAACAGCCGTTCGGCCAGCGGCGAGCGCGTAGCGGCCTCGCGGCTCGAAAACTCCACCGGGTTGCCGTCGACGACGACGCGGCCGGGAATGAATTTCAGCGTGGCGGGATTGGGGGTGGCTTCGGTTTGAATGAACATGGTTTTCTCCAGACGTCGCCGGTTCAAGGCCGGCGCGTTGCCCTATCCACTAGCAGATGGCGACGGCGAACGCACGATCAAGGGGAGGTGGGATATTAGTCTATGAATATCAGTTGGTTAGGGTGGTCAAATGGTTCCGCGCCGTCATGGCCGGGCTTGACCCGGCCATCCACGCCTTGCTTCGCGACACCAGGAACGTGGATGCCCGGGACAAGCCCGGGCATGACGAGTGACCCGTTGGAAGGATGACCTACGACAGCGAATCCACGCTCTGGTCGCTCAGCGCGCCGGAAATGATCGTCACGGGGATCGGGAACGTCCCCACCGCGTGCGCGAGCAACGCGACCAGCGGCCCTGGCCCCTCCGCGCCGGGATTGGCGGCGAGCACCAGCATGGCGATGTCGGGGTCCTCGTCGATCACGGCGAGCAATTGTTCCATCGGCGCGCCCTCGCGGATCACCCGCTCCGGGGTGATCGCGGCGATGCCGTTGGCGCGGCCCGCGGCGCGGTCGAGCGCGGCTTCGGCGGCTTCCTGCGCCTCGGCGCGCATGATGTCGGCGACCCCCAGCCATTCCTGGCTCTGCTGCTCAGGCTCGACGATGCGCAGCATCACCACGCCGCCGCCCGCGCGGATCGCCCAGCGGCTGGCATAGTAGACCGCGCGATCCCATTCGGCGGTGTCGTCGACGACGACGAGGCATTTGGGCTTGTGACCCGGCTCGAAGCAAAGTCGCTTGCTGGTCATGCATGTCCCGGCGAGTGCATGGCGCGCATGCTGCCACACTCCCGCAAGCTTGGGGAGAGGAGATGCGGGTCGGCGCTCGGGCGCCGACCGGCTTCAGCGGCGGCGGATGAAGCCGACGATGTCCTTGGAGAGCTTCATGGTCTCGTCGGCGATCGCGCGGGCCCGGTCGGAGCCGTCGTTCAGGATCGCGTCGATATGGCCGGGGTCGGCGACGAGGCGCTTCATCTCGCCTGCGATCGGCGCCAGCTTGGTGACGCACAGCTCCGCCAGCGCGTTCTTGAAGCTGGAGAACTGGCCGCCTCCGAATTCGCGCAGCACGTCGGCCTTGGAGCGGCTGGAGAGCGCGGCGAAGATGCCGACCAGATTGTCGGCCTCGGGGCGGGCTTCCAGGCCCTTCTCCTCGGTCGGCAGCGGCTCCGGATCGGTCTTGGCCTTGCGGATCTTCTGCGCGATGGTGTCGGCGTCGTCAGTCAGATTGATGCGGGAATTGTCGGAGGCATCCGACTTCGACATCTTCTTGGTGCCGTCGCGCAGGCTCATCACGCGCGTCGCCGGGCCCGTGATCAGGGGTTCCGGCAGCGGGAAGAACAGGCCATCATTGGCGCCCTGCGCGCGGATGGAATCGCCGAAGTCGTTGTTGAACTTCTGCGCGATGTCGCGCGAGAGCTCCAGATGCTGCTTCTGGTCCTCGCCGACCGGAACGTGGGTGGCACGGTAGAGCAGAATGTCGGCCGCCATCAGCACGGGATAATCGAACAGCCCGACCGATGCGTTCTCGCGGTCCTTGCCGGCCTTCTCCTTGAACTGGGTCATGCGGCCGAGCCAGCCCATGCGCGCGACGCAGTTGAAGATCCAGGCGAGCTCGGCATGGCCGGAGACCTGGCTCTGGTTGAACACGATGTGCTTCCTGGGATCGATGCCGGCTGCGATGAACGCCGCTGTGACCTCGCGGGTGTTGCGCGTGAGCTCGGCCGGGCCGCCCCAGACGTCGATGCCTTGCGTGATCGCGTGCATGTCGACGACGCAATAGATGCAGCTGTGGGTTTCCTGCATCTTCACGAAGTTGACGATCGCGCCGAGATAATTGCCGAGGTGCAGATTGCCCGTCGGCTGGACGCCCGAAAAGACCCGTTCAACGAATGGCATGGTCAGCCTTCCCATAGGTATTCGGCCGTCGTTTCCAACAGCAGCGCTGCCTCGTCAAGGGTATTTCGATAGCTCGCGGTCTAGGCGGACCGTTTCAATGCATTCAGCGCCTCGCGCCAGGAGGCGGCACCGAGGATCTGCAGCAGCACGCCATAGACGGCGATGCCGCCCCCGATCTGCAGGCCCAGCACGACGAAGCGGACGAGGCCGTGGGCCTCCGAGGGCACGAGGTCCGTGGTCAGCCAGAGCAGGGCGCCCATCGCAGCCGCGGCGAGCACGATCCGCGGCAGCCGGTTGCGGGCAGCACCGTCGACCGAGAAGCCGAACTCGGCCGCACCTTTCCGGAGCAGCGCGAGCGCGCTGCTCCAGGCGCCGGCCGCGATGCTCGCCGCGATCCCGCTCGCGCCGAAAAAATGGCCGAGCAGCACGGCAAGCACCACCGCGACCGCAAAACCTTTGGCGGTGGCGAGAAGCGGCGTCATCGTGTCGCTGCGGGCATAGAAGGCCGGCGACAGGGCCTTGATCAGCACGTGGGCCGGCAGGCCCAGCGCCAGCCACATCAGCGCTCGCGCGGTCGCCATGCTGTCCTCAGTGCCGAAAGCGCCGTGCTCGAACAGCAGCCGCACGATCGGCTCGGCCAGCACGATCAGGCCGAGCGTCGCCGGCAGCGCCAGCCCGGCCGCCAGCTCCAGCGCGCGCGATTCGGCATGCACCACCGCCTCCCTGTCGGAGCTGGCGACGGCGCGCGTCAGCTCCGGCACCAGCACGGTGCCCATGGCGACGCCGACGATGCCGAGCGGCAACTCGATCAGCCGATTGGCGAAATAGAGCCAGGACACCGCGGACGGCGTCGCGGATGCGATGATCGCGCCGGCCACCATCAGCCATTGCGGCCCGGAGCTTGCGATCATGCCGGGGACGGCCTTGGCGAAGAAAGCGCGCATCTCGTTGTCGAAGCTGACGCGCAGCGGCATCGCGAGGCGTGCGCTTCGCTGCGACAGCAGCATCAAGAGCTGCAGCAGCCCGGCGATGCCGACGGTAGCCGCCAGCAGCCAGGCGGCGACGCGCGCGTCGGCATGCCAAGCGAGCAGCATCGCGATCGTCGCGATCAGCGCGATGTTGAACAGCAGCGGCGAGAAGGCCGTGAGGGCGAAGCGTCCCTGCGCGTTCAGCAGGCCCATCAGCACCGTGACGGGACCGGCGAAGGCGAGATAAGGCAGCATCAGCCGCGCGTTGGCTACGGCCAGATCGAGCGTCGCACTGCCGAGAAAGCCCGGCGCGATCACCGTGATGATCAGCGGCATCGCCAGCGCGATCACGATCGAGATCGCGACCAGGGCCGCGCTGACCGTGCCGAGCACGCGTCCTGCGAAGGCGGAAGCGGCTTTCGCGCCATCGCGGTCGCGGACGCGCAGCCAGGCCGGGATCAGCGCCGCGTTCAGCGCCCCCTCGCTGAGCAGCCGGCGCACCACGTTGACGAGCTGGAATGCCGCCAGAAACGCGTCCGCCACGGCGCCGGTGCCCAACAGGGCGGCAATCATGGAATCGCGGGCAAAACCCAGCAGCCGCGAGGCCAGTGTTCCCGTCGAGACGGTCAGGAAGGAGCGGATCATTGCTCTTTATGCATCCCGTTGCTTGCTCGCGCACGGCCGGGCGTGATAGGCCGCAAGCCGGATTTCAGGCTGACAGGAAGCGGATTTCCGCGGGGATCGCAATCCGCCAAACAGGATCAAGGTGAATGGCTGACGTGAAATATGACGTTCTCGGCATCGGCAACGCGCTGTTCGACGTGCTGGTCAGGACCGACGAGGCCTTTCTGGCCAAGCACGGCATGACCAAGGGCAGCATGTCCCTGATCGACGAGGCGCGGGCGGCGGCCATCTACAAGGACATGGGGCCGGCCACGGAGGTCTCCGGCGGCTCGGCGGCCAACACCATCGTCGGCATCGGCAGCCTGGGGGCACGCGCCGCCTATGTCGGCAAGGTCAAGGACGACCAGATCGGCAAGCTCTATGTCCACGACATCCGCGCTGCCGGCGTCGCCTTCAACACGCCCGCCGCGACGGACGGCCCCGCCACCGGCTGCTCCTACATCCTGGTCACGGATGACGGCGAGCGCACCATGAACACCTATCTCGGCGCGGCGCAGGACCTGTCGCCCGCCGACATCGATCCGGCCGAGATCGCCGGCGCTGCAATCGTCTATCTCGAGGGTTATCTGTGGGACCCCAAGAACGCCAAGGACGCCTTCGTCAAGGCGGCCAAGATCGCCCACGATGCCAAGCGCAAGGTGGCGCTGACGCTGTCGGATTCGTTCTGCGTCGACCGCTATCGCGACGAGTTTGTCTCATTGATGCGCAACGGCACCGTCGACATCGTGTTCGCCAACGAGTCCGAGCTGCATTCGCTCTACATGACCTCCGACTTCGACACCGCGCTGAAGCAGCTGCGCAACGACGTCAATCTCGGCGTGGTCACCCGCAGCGAGAAGGGCTGCATGGTGGTCTCGTCTGAAGATGCCGTCGCCGCGCCGGCCTTCCCGGTCGACAAGGTGGTCGACACCACCGGCGCCGGCGATCTGTTCGCTGCCGGCTTCCTGTTCGGCCTGGCGCGCAATCTCGCCTACAAGCAGTGCGGCGAGCTCGGCGCACTCGCCGCCGCCGAAGTGATCCAGCACATCGGCGCCCGTCCGCTGGTGTCGCTGAAGGAGCTGGCCGGCCAGCGCGGGCTGACGGGTTAGGGCGCGTCTCTTTCCCCGTCATTGCGAACTCATTCTCCGCTGTCGTCGCCCGGCTTGACCGGGCGACCCAGTATTCCAGAGGCGTCAGTGGTTCAGCCGGGAAGCCGCGGCGTACTGGATTCCCCGCTTTCGCGCGCGAAGGCGGGGAATGACAGCGTGATTGGGGAGGCAGCGCAAACCCCTCACGCCGTCTTCGCCGCCTTCAATCCCAGCCGCTGCTCCACCGCATCGCGCATCACGAATTTCTGGATCTTGCCAGTCACCGTCATCGGAAACTCGTCAACGAACTCGACGTAGCGCGGGATCTTGTTGTGGGCGATCTGACCGTCGCAGAAGGCGCGCACCTCCTCGGCCGTTAGCGTCTCGCCCGGCCTGACGCGGATCCAGGCGCAGAGCTCCTCGCCGTAGCGGGTGTCCGCCACACCAAAAATCTGCACGTCCTGGATCTTGGGGTGACGGTACAAGAACTCCTCGATCTCGCGCGGATAGAGGTTCTCGCCGCCGCGGATCACCAGATCCTTGATGCGGCCGACGATGTTGCAATAGCCCTCGTCGTCGATGGTGGCGAGATCACCGGTGTGCATCCAGCCATTGGCGTCGAGCACGTCGGCGGTCTTTTCCTTCTCCTCCCAATAGCCCAGCATGACGCTGTAGCCGCGGGTGCAGAGCTCGCCGCGTTCGCCCCGCTTGACGATCCTGCCTTCGAGATCGACGACCTTGGCCTCGACATGCGGGTGAATGCGGCCGACGGTGGAGACGCGCCGCTCGAGCGGATCGTCGGTTGCGCTCTGGAAGCTGACCGGGCTGGTCTCGGTCATGCCATAGGCAATGGTGACCTCGCGCATGTTCATCTCGGTGTTGACGCGCTTCATCACCTCGATAGGGCAGGGCGCGCCGGCCATGATGCCGGTGCGCAGTGATTTCAAATTGAACGTCTTGAACTCGGGGTGATCGAGCTCGGCGATGAACATGGTCGGCACGCCGTACAGCGCGGTGCATTTCTCCTGTTCGACCGCGCGCAGCGTCGCGAGCGGATCAAAGCCCTCGCCCGGGTAAACCATGGTGGTGCCGAGCGTGACCGAGGCAAGGTTGCCCATCACCATGCCGAAGCAATGATAGAGCGGCACCGGAATGCAGATGCGATCCTGTTCGGTCAGGCGCATCGCGCGTCCCGTGAAATAGCCGTTGTTGAGGATGTTGTGGTGGGTCAGCGTCACGCCTTTCGGCGATCCCGTGGTGCCGCTGGTGAACTGGATGTTGACGGGGTCGTCGAATTGCAGCGCGGCGCCGAGCTTGGCAAGCCGTTCGCGATGCGCGGCCCCGCCTATCCCCGCGACCTCGTCGAACGGGATCGTGCCTGGGGCCGCCGGACCGCCGATCTGGATCACTATCCGCAAGGCCGGCAATCGCGCCGCTTGCAATTGTCCGGGCGTGGCACCCGCCAGCTCCGGCAGCAGCGTGTTGAGCATCTCCATGTAATTGCTGGTCTTGAACGCGGTGGCGGTGACGATCGCCGCGCAGCCGACCTTCTTGAGCGCGAATTCAAGTTCGCTGAGGCGGTAGGCAGGATTGATCGTCACCAGGATCAGGCCGGCCTTGGCGGCGGCGAACTGGGTCAGCGTCCATTCCGGCCGGTTCAGCGACCAGATGCCGATCCGCATCCCGCGTTCGAGCCCGAGCGCGAGAAAGCCCGCGGCGAGCGCGTCGACCCGCTCGGCGAATTCTCTCCAGGTCCATCTGACGCCGTGGCTGGGCGAGACCAGCGCCTCGCGGTTGCCCCAGCGCCGTACCGCACGGTCGAGGCTGCGACCGATGGTGTCGCCGAGCAGCGGCGTGTCCGAGATGCCGCAAACGTAACTGTCCGCTTTGTCAGCCAAATTGTCAGCCAAGCCGAAATCCTCCCGTCAAAATACCCAGCATAGTCTCTCAGTCGTCATGCCCGGGCTTGACCCGCCTGCGCGGCCGAAGCCGCTTCGGCGCGGCGAAGGCCCGGGCATCCACGTCTTTGTGCCTGCGGCTGCACGTGGATGGCCGGGACAAGCCCGGCCATGACGGGCGGTGAGAGCCGTACACTCACGCCGCCTTCTGCCCGCTGCCCGCATCGAGCCCGGCATAAACCCCGCGCTCGAATCCCGCGAACGCCTCCAGGCATTTCGCGTCGGCGAACGGGAGCAGCTGCATCAGGATCACGCCGGTGACGTCGCGCGCAGGATCGATCCAGTAATAGGTGTTGGCGAGGCCCGCCCAGGCGAGGCTGCCGGCGCTGCGGCCTTCCGCGGTCTTGGCGGTGTTGATCATGAAGCTGAGGCCCCACTTCTTCACCTGCTCCGGATAGAGGTCGACGTCGTTGGTGTACATCGGCGCCGATGTCGTCATCTTGCCCATGGCGAGTTCGCCGATGTGGTTCTGCGCCATCGTCGCGACGGTCTCGGCCTTCAGCACCTGGTTGCCGTTACCGCGTCCCTTGTTGAGGATCATCTGGGTGAACTTGATGTAGTCGGCCGCGGTCGAATAGAGTCCGCCGCCACCCATGTGGAATTCCGGCTCCTGCTCGAGCTCGAACGGAATCGATGCGAGCTGGCCGTCCTCGCCGCGCGCATGCATGCCGACGAGGCGCTTGCGCATGCTCTCGGTGATCTTGAACGCCGTGTCGCTCATGCCGAGCGGGTTGAACAGGTTGTCGCGCAAGTAAGCGTCCAGCCGCTTGCCGCTGACGGCTTCCACCGCCTTGCCGACGAAATCGATGTTGGTGCCGTATTCCCAGCGCGTGCCGGGATCGGTCATGATCGGGGTCTTCAGCGCCGCGTTCTGGCAGGTCGTGATGGCGGGAATGCCGTGCTTGTCCAGATAGACCGCGAGATCGCCGTTCCACATATTGTAGCAGAAGCCGGCGGTGTGGGTCATGAGCTGGCGCAGCGTGATCGGCCGCTTGGCCGGCCGCAGCTTCGCCTCACCCTTGGCATCGAAGCCTTCAAGCACCTGCGGATTGGCGAGATCCGGCAATACCTCACCGATCGGCGCATCCAGCGACAGCTTGCCCTGCTCGACCAGCTGCATAGCGCCTGCTGTCGTCACCGCCTTTGTCATCGATGCAATCCAGAACACGCTGTCGGCGGTCATCGGATCGGGCTTGGACAGGTCGCGCTTGCCGAACGCGCCCTGATACAGCACGTCGTTACCGCTCGCGGCGATCGCGACGACGCCGGGGATCTCCTTGGCCTCGCTCTTCTGACGCAGAATCTCATCGATCTCAGCTTTGCTTCGCATGGCGTTTCCTCGGATTTGATTATTGTTGGTAGCAACCGATTGTCCTCCCGCACGCTCCGCGCGGCAAGCGAGTCGGGATGCCCGCGGCGGTCGCGATGTCGTGACTTGACGGTCCGTGCTCCACGCAGGACGACAGGAAGCTGAACGCACACCCCGGCACAATCTTCGGTGGATGGCCGCACGTCGCAGTGACCGTGGATGGGCTCAGGCGATATGTTTCACCTGTTTGAAGCACTTGAAACATTTTGTGCGTTGCGGCGTTTGAGCACGCGGCCAATCGGCCGGACGTTAAGACTTGATGCAAATTGGCGGCCCTGAAGCGGCCGCGAGGGGACCTTAGATGATTTCGACCTGGAGCGAATGGAAGCGCTATCCCCGTCCCGGACGGGGCGACAATTTGGAAGCGCCGATCTCGCCCGGCATTTACGAGGTCCGTGTCGCCGGCACCGGCGCGCTCTATTCCTTCGGCGCCGTCGACAATCTGGCGCAATCCCTGGCGCTGCTGCCGGTCGGTTCGAAATCGTGGTTCGGACGTCGCAACGCGTCGGACGTGCCCGATCTCGAATACCGGACCTGCGCGACCTCCTCGAAGGCCGACGCCAAGGCCGCGGCCGAGCGCATGATCGGCCGGCGCGAAACCTATATGAGCGGTGCGGCCTGATCCTCTCCGCGGCGGCGGTGTCACACCTTTCCCGGAGGGAGAGGTGAAGGGGCAGCGCTCCCAGCTTAATTGCCATCAGATGTGCGTTGCGGGGCGGTGCATCGGGCACCGCTTGCCCCTATATTCCGGGCCAATCCGATCGCCCTCAGGGAGTACGCCATGACACCGACCGCCGCCGCACGCGCCCCGCAAGCCACCGCCACCCTGCGCGACCGGCTGAAGGACCCCGCGCTCCTGAAGGAGGCCTGCTACATCGACGGCGCCTGGGTCGGCACGCCGGTGTTCGCCGTCAACAATCCCGCGACCGGTGTCGAGCTGGCGAAAGTCCCGCAGCTCGGCGCGGACGAGACCACCAAGGCGGTTGAAGCCGCTCAGCGCGCCTTTCCGGGCTGGGCCAAGCACACCGCCAAGCAGCGCTCCAACATCCTGCGCAAATGGTTCGAGCTGATCGTCGCCAACCGCGAGGACCTCGCGCTGATCCTCACCTCGGAGCAGGGCAAGCCGCTCTCGGAGGCGCTCGGCGAGGTCGATATCGGCGCTGCCTATATCGAATTCTTCGCCGAGGAGGCGAGGCGCGTCTATGGCGAGACCATTCCGAGCCAGCGGCCCGATGCGCGGCTGCTCGCGATCAAGCAGCCGATCGGCGTCTGCGGCGCCATCACCCCGTGGAATTTCCCGAACTCGATGATCACGCGCAAGGTGTCCCCGGCGCTCGCTGCCGGTTGCACCGTGGTGCTCAAGCCCGCCAACGAGACGCCGCTGTCGGCGCTGGCGCTCGCCGTGCTGGCCGAGAAGGCCGGCATCCCCAAGGGCGTGCTCAACATCGTCACCGGCGACGCGCCGCCGATCGGCAAGGTGCTGTGCGAGCATCCGGCGGTGCGCTTCGTCGGCTTCACCGGCTCGACCGCGGTCGGCAAGATCCTCTACCAGCAGGCCTCCGTCGGCGTGAAGCGGCTCGGCCTCGAGCTCGGCGGCAACGCGCCCTTCGTGGTGTTCGACGACGCCGACATCGACGCCGCGGTCGAGGGCGCGATGGTCTCGAAATATCGCAACATGGGCCAGACCTGCGTCTGCGCCAACCGCATCTACGCCCAGGACAAGATCTACGACGAGTTCGTGAAGAAGCTGTCGGCAAAGGTCGCCGCGATGAAGATCGGCGACGGCACCGAGAGCGGCGTCACGCAGGGCCCGCTGATCAACATGAAGGCGATCGATAAGGTCGAGCGCCACATCGCCGACGCCGTGAAACGCGGCGCCAAGGTCGTGACCGGCGGCAAGCGCAGCGAGCTCGGCCGCTCGTTCTTCGAGCCCACGGTGCTGGCCGAGGTCAAGCCGGATTCACTGGTGTCGCAGGAGGAAACCTTCGGTCCGCTCGCGCCGGTGATCCGCTTCAAGGACGAGGCCGACGTCATCGCGATGTGCAATGCCTCGCCGTTCGGCCTGGCCTCGTATTTCTACTCCCGCGATCTCGGCCGCGTCTGGCGCGTCGCCGAGGCGCTGGAGTCGGGCATGGTCGGCGTCAACACCGGCCTGATCACCACCGAAGTCGCGCCCTTCGGCGGCGTCAAGGAAAGCGGCCTTGGCCGTGAAGGCTCCCGTCACGGCATGGAAGAATATGTCGAGATCAAATACGTGATGATGGCGGGAGTGTAGCCGCCAGCATCGCTTGACGCAGGTCAAGCGGCCTCGGGCATGACCGCCTAATTTGGCGCGCGCGGCATCATAGGGATGGCGCGCGCGCAGGATTTGCGGCTCAGCTGATGCTGACGAGGACCTCTTTCTTTCCAGGTGAAAAGCAGCTTCTCGGCCGCTTCTGGCAGAGCGCCTCCGGATACTGGCGCGGACCAACCGCCTGGACAGCGTGGCTGCTGGTGATCGCGTTGATCGTCAACGTCGTCCTGCAGCTCCTGACGCAGTACTGGCTGAACTTCTGGAACCGGGATTTCTTCAACGCCATCGGCCGGAAGGATCAGGCTGAGCTGCTGTACCAGGCATTTCGATTTGTGCCGCTGGCCGCGGCGAGCATCGCCCTGGCCGTGTTCTCGGTGTGGGCGCGGATGACCCTGCAGCGTTCGTGGCGCGAGTGGCTGAGTAATTGCCTCTATAGCGACTGGCTGGCGGATGATCGTGGTCCAGGGCGCAGCGCCATCGAGGGACATCACGAGGCGCCGGAATATCGCATTGCCGAAGACGCCAAGGTTGCGACGGACCTCCCGATCGATCTGGTCACCGGCCTGCTGCAATCGGTGCTCACGATCGCAACCTTCGTTGGGGTGCTATGGTCGGTCGGAGGCAGCCTCGCGATCGAGTTCGACGGCATCGCCTTCACGATTCCCGGTTACCTCGTCCTCGCCGTGATCGCGTATTCCGCGCTGCTGGCGATCGGCATCTGGCTGACAGCCGGCCGTCTGACGCGCGTCATCGAGGAAAACAAGCGCATGGAAGCCGAGCTGCGGGCGATCGGAACCCATGTGCGCGAGACCCGCGAAGGCAAGGTGGTGCCGGAGGCCGGTATGAACAGCCGCCACGCCGTCGGCGCCGCTTTGAAAGCCGTGATTGCGATCTGGCGGATCTATTGCTGGCAATTGATGCGGATGACGTTGGTCACTTATTCGGGTCTTCTGGTGACGCCGGTGGTAGGCCTGCTGCTTTGCCTGCCCAAGTACCTCGACGACACCATGACGCTCGGCGAAGTCGTTCAGGCGTCGGCGGCGTTCGTCGTTGTCCAGACCGCCTTCAACTGGTTCACGGACAATTACGCCAAGCTCGCGGAATGGACGGCTTCCGCCAACCGGGTTGCGGAGCTGCTGCTGGCTTTGGATGCCGATCGCGTGCCCAGCGCTGAAGCCGGTCATCGATCGATCCTTGCCCAACGCACCGTGTCGTCGGACGTTTGAGACCAAGCGACGTTGCGCCGCGACGGCAGAACCGGAAGCTGGCGCATGATGTATTTGGTTCTGCGGGCAGTCCGTGGTTCACCTTTCCCCTTCGGGAGAGGTGAACCGAGTCCTGTGCGCGCGTCGATTCGATCAAGACTCGTCCCGAGCTAGATCTTCAGCTCCGTTCCGGTCACGCGCCGATAAGCTTCCAGATACCGCTTGCTCGTCGCTTCCACCACGCTCGCCGGCAGCGGCGGCGGCGGGGCGTCGCCGTTCCAGCGGCCGGCGCGGCGCTCGACGTCGAGATAGTCGCGCAACGGTTGCTTGTCGAAGCTCGCCTGCGGCTGGCCGGGCTTGTAGGCATCGACCGCCCAGAAGCGCGACGAATCCGGCGTCATGACTTCGTCGATCAGGATGATGCGGCCGTCCTTGTCGCGGCCGAACTCGAACTTGGTGTCGGCGATGATGATGCCCTGCTCGCGCGCCAGCTCCTCGCCCAGCGTGTAGATCGCGCGCGTCATGCTCTCCAGCGTGTAGGCGACCTCGTCGCCGACCACCGCGCGCATCTTCGCGATGGTGATGTTCTCGTCATGGCCGGTCTCGGCCTTGGTCGCCGGGCTGAAGATCGCCGGCTCCAGCTTCTCGCTCTCGACCAGGCCGGCTTTCAGCTTCTCGCCTGCCAGCGTGCCGCTGGCCGCGTACTCCTTCCAGGCCGAGCCCGAGAGATAACCGCGGATCACGCATTCGATCGGGAACACGGTGGTGCGCTTGCACAGCATGGCGCGGCCAAGAATCTCGGCGCGGTGCGATTTCAACGCCGGTACGGCGGCGATGATCTCGTCGGCGTCGGCGCTGATCATGTGATGCGGCACCACGCCCTCGAGCTCGTTGAACCAGAACGCACTGATCTGCGTCAGCACCGCGCCTTTCATCGGGATGGTCTCGCCCATCACCACGTCGAAGGCGCTGATGCGGTCGGTGGTGACGAGCAGCAGGCGGTCGTCGTCGACGGCATAGATATCGCGCACCTTGCCGCGTCCGATCTTGGTCAGGGGCAGGTCGCTGGAGAGCATGGTGGTCATCGGGCAAAGCTTTCGCGGACAAGGCCTTCAGGCAGAACATCCGGCCCCGCCCGAAGGCGCGGCCGGAAACCGGATTAGCCTATTCCGGCAGCGGAATGAACTCATGTTCCTGCGGAACCGCCGCGAAACGACCGGTTTTCCAGTCCTGCTTGGCCTGCTCGATCCGCTCCTTGCTGGAGGAGACGAAATTCCACCAGATATGGCGCGGCCCCTCCAGCGCATCGCCGCCGAGAAACATCATCCGCGTGGGCTTGAGCGCCTTCACGGTGATACGGTCGCCGGGGCGGAAGATCAGCAGACGCGGCCCCTCATAGCGCTCGTTCGAGATCTCGACCTCGCCATCGACGACATAGATCGCGCGCTCCTCGTGGTCGGGATCGAGCGGCACGCTGGCGCCTTGCGCGGCCGTGACCTCGGTGTAGAACCAGGGCGAGACCATCGACACCGGCGAGGCAATGCCGAAGGCGGAGCCCGCGATCACGCGTGCAGTAAAGTCGCGTTCCGAGATCATGGGCAGATCGCCCGCGCCGTAATGCTGGAACGACGGCGCGATCTCCTCCGACCCGGCCGGCAGCGCGATCCAGCTCTGCAGGCCCAGCATCTGCTGGCCCGAGGCGCGCTGCGCATCCGGCGTGCGCTCGGAATGCGCGATGCCGCGTCCGGCCGTCATCAGGTTCATCGCGCCAGGCGCGATCTCCTGGACATTGCCCTCGCTGTCGCGATGCATGATCGCGCCGTCGAACAGGTAGGTGACGGTGGCAAGCCCGATATGCGGGTGCGGCCGCACGTCCATGCCCTTGCCGGAGACGAACTGCACCGGCCCGAAATGGTCGAAGAAGATGAACGGCCCGACCATCTGTCGCTTGCCGTGCGGCAGCGCGCGCCGGACCGCGAATCCGTCGCCGAGATCGCGCGTCCGCGGCACAATGACGAGATCGAGCGCATCACAGGACATGGGATCGCCGAGCACGGGATCGTTAGAGGGCTGCCAGCTCATGGTGGACTCCTTTTTGACTTTCTTGGACGCGAGCCTAGCAGGAATCTGCAGCGTCGTCGCGGCAAAGCCGGAGGGAGACGTCGTGTCGCAATGAGGCCTCATACTCCGCTGTCATCGCCCGCGAAGGCGGGCGATCCAGTACGCCGCAGCCTCTCGGTTCATCACTGCTGTCTCGGATTACTGGATCGCCCGGCCAAGCCGGGCGATGACAGCGGTGGAGGTGGCTCTAGGCGTGGCATGCGGATGGTCCTTGAAAAACCTGGCGCAACCAACGATGTTTGGCGGCCTTCAACTGCGACCGATCGCACCACCCGATGACCCTTGCCGCAACCGAGCTCGCCTTTCGCGCCGCCAGCGTCGCGCTGCTGCTGGTGCTGGCGGCGTCATTGCTCTCCGACTTCCGCAACGTGCTCGCGGCCCGGCTCGGTGCGGCCTTCGCGCTCGGCTCGGCCGCGCATGCGGCGAGCTATTCGGTCGGCGTCTCTTCCCTGGTTGCGGGCTGGCACGCGCCGCTGATCGCGCTGTCGACCGGCAACATCGTGGTATTCTGGTTGTTCACCCGCGCGCTGTTCGACGATGAATTTCGCCTGCGCAGGTGGCACGGATTGGTCTGGGCGCTGGTGACGGCCTTCAGCTTTGCAGGCTGCGTCTGGATCGCGCCGGGCGGCCACGCGCAGTTCTCCGTGACCGCAGTCAATCTGATCGTGCTCGGTTTCATAGCCCTTGCGATCGGGCAGACGATCGCCTCGTGGCCGGCTGATCTCGTCGAGCGCCGTCGGCGCGTTCGCGTCTTCATCGTCTGCGCAGCCGCGCTCTATGGCGGGTTGAATGCGGCTCTCCAGATTGCCGTCGCCGGCAGCGAGGTCGGCGGTGTCGCCGACACGATCAATACGGGCGGGCTTGCCTGCGTCGTCGCGGCCATTGCCTCTACGATGATGCGCGTCGATGGCGCCGATCTGTTTCCGGCGTCGGCGGCCGCGCCGGCGATTCTGGCCCGGCCCGCACCGGTCGATGATGCCGGCGACCAGAAGCTGATCGATGCCCTGATGCGGCTGATGGCGGACGAGCGGGTCTATCGCCAGGAGAATATCACCATCGGCGTGCTGGCAGGGCGGCTGAAGATCCCGGAATACCGGCTGCGCCGGCTGATCAACCAGCGCCTCGGCTACCGCAACTTCAATGTGTTCCTGAACAATCACCGCATCGAGGAGGCCAAGGCCGCGCTCGCCGATCCCGGCCAGGCCGAAGTCCCCGTCATCACCATCGCCATGGACGCCGGCTTCCAGTCGCTCGGCCCGTTCAATCGCGCCTTCAAGGCAGTCACGGGCGTGACGCCGACGGAATATCGGCGGCTGAAGGTAAATGCGGTCTGATTCATAGGTTATTGCAATATCGAAGTAATTTCAGAATCGGCGAGCCGCGATACAGTTTCCAGCAGGCCATTTTCCAAATCCAGCGAGCGCGCCTCAGCCGGCTCCGGCTTCCTCCCTGCATGCCCCCAAGCCGGAGAGAAAGCCTGTGACCCGCCGCCGCAAGATCGTCCTCCTCACCGCCACCATCGCCTGTGCCGGCCTCGCGCTCGGCGCCGCGCGGGCCCGCGATGTCCCGAAGGTCGCCACCGGCTTCGTCGCCGATATCCTCTGCGCGGAGACGTTCGTCTCTGGACTCGATCCGGAGCGCAACTTTGCCGAGACCAATGACGCGATGCCCGGGACCGGCCTGATCACCTGGGCGATGGATTACCGGGTCGACCGCGTCCGCAAGGATGTCACGGTGACGTTGTTCGGCATCGGCCGCAGCCACGCCGTCTATCGCGAGGGGCTCGGCTGCACGCTCGACCATGGCGCGGGAATCGCCCCCGTCGAGCCGCCCGCGACCGACAGGCAGCCCGCGCTGCTGCCCGAGATCGCCGGCCCCGCGATCGTGCCGCCGCAAAGCCCCGCGCTTGCCGCCGCGCTCGACCGCGCCTTCACCGAGCCCGTGCAGCCGCCTTACCGGCGCACCCGTGCTTTGGTCGTGATGAAGTCGGGCCGCGTCATCGCGGAGCGTTATGCGGACGGCATTGGACCGGAGACGCCGCTGCTCGGCTTCTCCATGACGAAGTCGGTGATCTCAGCCCTGATCGGCGTGCTGGTGCGCCAGGGCAAGCTGAAGCTCGACGGGCCCGCGCCGGTCGCGGCCTGGAAAGATCCCGATGATCCGCGCCACGCCATCACGGTCGATCAGCTGCTTCGCCACACCGCCGGCCTTGCGCTCGGCAGCTCGCTGCAAGCCTCGCTCGGCTCCGCCTTCGAGCCGGTCAATCGGATGAAGTTCATGGAATCGGATATGGCGGCCTATGCCGAGAGCCTCCCGCTCGCCACCGCGCCAAGTACGGCGTGGAACTATCACGACGGCAACCTTCTCATCCTCTCGCATCTGATCCGCGATGCGGCCGGCGGCACAGCGGAAGGCGCGCTCCGCTTTGCGCGCCGCGAATTGTTCGCCCCGCTCGGCATGCGCCATGTCACGCTCCAGCTCGATGGCTCGGGCACGATCGAAGGGTCGAGCGAGATGCTCGCATCCGCGCGCGACTGGGCGCGCTTCGGCCAGCTCTATCTCAATGACGGCGTCGCCGGCGGCAAACGCATCTTGCCGGAAGGCTGGGTGAATTATTCGGCGACGGCCACGCCAAATGCGCGGGTCGGCATCGGCGCCGGATTCTGGACCAACCACGGCGACAGCTTTGGTGCGAACTTTCGCGTCACCCACGGCTGGCCGCGCGATGCCTTCTTCGCCAAGGGCACGATCGGGCAATACACCATCGTGATCCCGTCGGAGCAGCTGGTGATCGTGCGCATGGGACGCTCGCCGAACGCGCCGCCGGAAGCGGACGGCGTGTTCGATCTCGTGCGCGATGTGGTGGCGGCAACACGCCCCGTCCCTACTCCCTCTCCCCGCTTGCGGGGAGAGGGGTGGGGTGAGGGGGAGTCTCCGCAAGGGAGGTGAAAGTTGGACTCGCGGAGAATCCCCCTCACCAGGAATCCAAGCTGCGCTTGGATTCCGGCCTCTCCCCGCAAGCGGGGAGAGGCGAAGAGATCCACTACCGTCCCAACTCCGTCGCCTGCGCCACGCGGTCGAACCGCTCCAGCGTCATGATCGCGTCCGCGAATTTCTCCGCGCGCGCGTTCAGCACGGGGCGCGCCAGCGTCAGGAACTTCTGCTGCATCGCCTGCGTATCCGGGAACGAGGTCGGCTCGCCCGAGGGATCCGCATAGAGCCGCTCGTGCACACCGTCGTCGGTGGTGATGCTGACGCGGGCGCCGAACGGATGGGTGCGGCCGATCTCGAGCCGGTCGTCCTGCACCACGTCGAACTTGTCGGCGAGGGCGTCGATCGCGGCATCGCCCAGGCGGTGGTAATCGTCCCAGCCGAACGAGCCTTGGTCGAGCGCGAGCGCGCCGGTGAAGAACATCGAGAACTGGCCGCCGACGATCGAGCGCGGATGCCGCTTGGTCGCGGCATCGCCGGTCAAGGTGATGCCGTTGCGATGCAGGCCGATCTCGACGCGCTTGACCTGATCGGGCGTCAGATTGTGCTCGCGCCGCATCGCGATCAGCGCGTCGATCGCGGCATGCGTATAGCGGCAGCTCGGATAAGGTTTGACGCCGATCTTCATGGTCTCATAGGTCTTGCCGAGCTCGGCCACCGCCTTGTCCGGATGCGCGGCGTCGGTGTAGCCGGCGAGCAGGCCGTGCTTGCCCTCGACCGATTCCGTCGCGCCGACGAAATCGTTGCGCGCCAGCGTCGCGGCGATCACGCCGTTCATCGCGGCCGCGCCGACCTGGTAGCGCTTGTTCCAGGCGCCGTTGACCAGGAATTGCAGGGAGCCCGCGGCCTGGCTGCCGGAGACGCCGAAGGCGGAGACGAGCTGCTGCTCGGAGAGGCCGAACAGTTTTCCGGCCGCCGCGGCGGCGCCGTAGGTGCCGGCCGTCGCGGTCGGGTGGAAGCCGCGCGCATAATGCGAGGTCGGGTCGAGCGCGTTGCCGAGCCGGCAGCAGACCTCATAGCCCGCCACGATCGCGGTCAGCACGTCGCGGCCCGACGCGCCGACCATCTCGCCGACGGCGAAGGCGGCCGGCACCACCGGCGCGCTCGGATGCAGCGAGGAATCGGCGTGGGTGTCGTCGAAATCGAGGGAATGGCCGAGCGCGCCGTTGAGCAGGGCCGCGACCGCCGGCGTCCAGGTCTTGCTGTCGCCGAACACGGTGGATTCGCCCTTGGTGTCGAGTGCCAGCGCCTCCAGCATTTTCAGCATCGACGGGGTCGATTCCGCCTCGCGCCGTGCCCGGATCGCGCTGCCGAGGAAGTCCAGCGTCAGCACCTTGGCGCGATCCAGCACCTCCGCCGGAATATCCTGGTATTTCAGATTGAAGACATAGGCGGCGAGCGTTGCGGTTTCGTGAGCCATCGTGTTTCCTCGTTTTGGCGGGCAAGTTAGGCGGGCTGATTTGGCCTTTCAAGCGGCCTTGCGGCCGCGGGCATCAGCCATGCTTTTGCCGCCCTCGAGAGGATCGGGACTTCAGACGATGGCATTCGCAAAGGAGCTGCTCGACCGGATCAGGTCGCGGCGAACGCAACTGGGCTTGGCGATTCGGGTCACCGTCGCCGCGACCGCGGCCTATGCGCTCGCCACCGCGCTGCATCTGTTGCTGCCGCTCTGGGCGGTGCTGACCTCGCTGATCGTGACCCAGATGAGCGTCGGCCGCTCGCTGAAGGCGACGCGCGACTACATGCTCGGCACCATCGGCGGCGCGATCTATGGCGGCGCCATCGCGATCCTGATCCCCTATTCCAGCGAGGCGGGGCTGTTGGGACTCCTGGTGCTCTCGGTCGCCCCGCTCGCCTTCATCGCCGCGATCAATCCGAGCCTCAGCGCGGCCACGGTGACGGCCGTGATCGTGCTGCTGGTCCCGACCATGCATCATTCCGATCCCTTGACCTCGGCGATCGACCGCGTCAGCGAGGTCGGGGTCGGCGCGGTCACGGGATTGCTGGTGTCGTTCCTGGTGCTGCCCTCGCGCGCGGTGCGCCAGATCCGTGCCGCGGCGGCGCAATTGCTCGAGCTGATTGCGGACGCCTTCACCGAGCTGCTCGCGGGCCTCACCCGCGGCCGCGACAACGACGCGCTGCACCGGATCCAGGACGGCATCGGCACCGCGATGGTCGGCATGAATGCGATCGGCACCGAAGCCGAACGCGAGCGCGCCGCGCGGCTGTCGAGCGGGCCTGACACCGGTCCGCTGCTACGCACCGTCCTGCGGCTGCGCCATGACGTCGTGATGATCGGCCGCGCCACCGTGGTGCCGCTGCCGGTCGAGGTGCAGATGCGGCTGGCTGCTCCGCTGACGGAGGTGTCGACCGTGATCGCGCGGTACCTCCGTTCGGCAGCGAGCGCCTTGCGCGAAGGCGCCGGCGCGCCGCCGATCCATCCCGTCCACGTCGCGCTCCAGCACTATTCCGAAGCCGTTGCTGCCGTGCGCCAGGACGGCCTGATCCGCGGCCACGCCAGCGACACCGCCGAGCGTTTCTTCGCGCTCGGCTTCTCGCTGGAGCAGATGCATCAGAATCTCTGCGATCTCGACCGCGTCGTCGGCGAATGGTCGGAGGCGGCAGGTGACAAATCGGTGCGCGTGGCTGAGTAGGTCTGGCTAAAGCATGATCCGGAAAGGGCGCAGCAGTTTTCCGAAAAGATCATGCTTAAACAACAACCCAAAGCGCGATGGCGATTCGTCCTGATTGCATCGCGCTTCAGAGATCGAAGAACGCAAGCGCCGTCGCGTCGCGCTGCTCGATTCCATCCGTCAGCGCCTTTAGCGCGACGTCGAAGCTGGGCTGCGGCTGTTCCAGCTCCCACGCGCCGTCATGGTCCCACTGAAAGCAGTGGCCGTAGCGCTTCCCGGGCTCTATATGGAGCAGCAGGCAGCGGCTGAGCTGCGACGGTTCGGCAACCGGCACCAGATGTCTCAGCGAGACGCCATATTGCTTGCGGAAATAGGCACAGGCCTGCTCAACCTCGTCGTCGGAATGGGCGATGAAATCAAGGACATTGCGAAGCTGCGTGGTCAGCTCGTCCGGTGCGTAGAAGCGGAGCTCGGCAGACGATTTAGGCAACCGCACCAGCAACTCGGTCTCGCCGCGCGTCAGCAGGAAGTTGCGATAGTCGTCGGGCAGGCGGGCACCAAGAACCTGCTCCGCGGCGCTCACGGCGGCTTCGCTCGCCGGAGTGCCCGGCTTCCAGCGCCAGCCTTTTGCGGACGTTCCCGCCTTGCGCCGCGCCTCGTATTCGGCATACCCGGGAAAAGCCATGATGTCGTCATAGCCGCCGAAGCGCGACCATTGATAGGCGTCGTCGAAGGCTTCTTCGCGCCGCTCGGGAAAATAGCCGCAGAGAAGCTCGGCGCGCTTGAGGAAGCGTTCGTGGTTCGGGGCGTTCTTGCACAGATGCTCGATCGTCTTCAGTGCGGCGTCGAGATCGCCGGCCGCAAGATAGGCGTCGCTCAACAATTCCAGGATACGTCCCTCGAGATCGCTCTCGGAGATCGACCACGCATAATGCGGCTGTCCGGCAGCCCGCCGTGCGCCGAGCGTATCGCGTGCCTGTTCAGCGAGGCGCACGGTTTGCGCCGGATCGTCTGCATCTGCGTAGCCGCGGCGGGCGGCATGCCAGAGATACAGGGGTTCGTGCTCGGCAGGAGTGCCCTCGAGCGCTTCGAGTTGCCTTGCCTGCTCGGCCATCGGCGCGCTGAGCGCCAGCACCATCAGCTCATCGAGTCCCTTCTGCCAGTCCGGCTTGGCTTGGGGGGCTGGCAGGAGGTTGGGTAATGCATATTGGGTATGGATGGTCTCGACATAACCGGCCGCGACGAGTTCGGCGACATGGCGGCGGAAGGCCGCGGCGGCGTCGGCAATGCCGGAAAATTCCTCGCGCAGATATTGATCCTCACCGGGCTCGCCATTCCAGTTCATATGGATGCCCATCACCACGGGCTCGCTGCCCGGGATCAGCATCAGCTCCCGGTCGTCGTCGCCGGGTGCGCGATGGAAGAACTTTGCCAGATACATGCGACCTCCGAGCGCCGCCGGCATTGGGGCGCCACGTCTCAGTCGCGATCTCGGAGGAACTGGTTCATGCCGTCAGGGTCGGCGGCGCATTCCGGCCGGTGCCATTCGTCGGTCACGCCCGATCAGCAGTGCCGATGATCTGATCGGACCATCGGCTCTTGCGAAACACCAGCGAGAAGGCCAACCCGCCCATCAGATATGCGAGAACCTGCGCCGGCCAGATGGCCCGGTTGTAACTCGCAAAAACGCCGAGGAATTGCTCGATCGTGAACGGCAGCATGATCGCGGCTCCTTCCGGATATGAGACGCTATTCAGCCGGTGGGATGGGTCATTTGACCGGTATCAACGTGGACGCACCGATGGCCGCGGCATGTTGACCTATGTCGGAGATACGCCGTGGACGGCATGCATCTCCGACGTCTCAAGCAACGGCTTTCGAGACCGCGCGGAATTTGCCCTAGCGCTTCGCCAGACCTTTAAGCCCGCCTGCTCGGCCGCGCGCGCGTCCCTCGAGTTGCGCCATGCGCAGCGCCAGATAGTTGAAGGGGCTGCGGAAGGAAAAGACCAGGTCGACGGACAGCGTCATCGGGCCGGATCCTCGATCCTCCCCATCATGCCGCGGGCCACGAGCTTGTGGAACGGCGTGATGAGCATGAGGTAGCTTCGGCCGAGGAAGTTGTTTGTCTTCACCAGAGTGGTCAAGGTGACCTGGCGGCTCGCTGCATCCCCGGCCACGTCGACGACGATGCGAAAATCGAGGTGAGAATCATTGAAGCCGGCGATCAGCCGCTCCGGTGTCTCGCTCAACACCGGAAACAGGCCGATCAGGCCGCCAGGCGCGTAAGCGCCTTCGCCCGATGTCTTCAGGCCAAATGGCACGACGAGAACGTTGCGCAGGCGTACCAGCGCATCGACCCAGCGTGGCCCGTTCAGGACCATCCTCGTGCAGGCCTCGCGGGCATTCACGCCGGTCGCGCCGACCTCTACGCGAAACGCGTCGATGAACTGCGCGCCTGCCAGCACCGCGCCGGCGTCGACATTGGGGGTGACTTCGCGGACCGTCCCGATCATCCCGCAAGTTTGCGCGTCAGCATCCGGAAGCGCAAGATCAATAGCCCGGCATAGACGAAGGTCCCCACCGAGAACCCGACCCAGACGCCAACGGCGCCCAGCCCCGTGTGGAATGCAAGAACCCAGGCGAGGGGAAAGGCGATGCCCCAGTAACCGATCGCAGCGAACAGCAATGTCATCCTGGTGTCGTTGATGCCGCGCAGCGCACCGCCCATGATGGTCTGGAGACCGTCGGCGATGAAGAAGGTGGCGCCGACCAAGAGCAGCGTCGCGGTCAGCTCGACGGTGGCCGCACTGTCGGCACCGCTGCCGAAGAACAGCTGGCCCAGCTGGGTGCGGCCGAGGATGATCGCGATCGTCAGGGCGGAGACCAATGCGACGCCGAGCACGGCTGCGGCCAGCCCCGCGCGCTTCACCGCCGCCGGATCGCCGCGGCCGAAGGCGTGGCCGACCCGTACCGTCGCCGCCATGCCGATGCCGAGCGGCACCATGAACAGCACGGCGGTGACCTGCAGTGCGATCTGATGCGCGGCGATTGCCGTGGTCGAGATCAATCCCATCAACAGCGCGGCCGAGGAGAACAGGCCATATTCCAGCAGCAGCGAAAACGAGATCGGCGCGCCGAGCGCGATCAGCTGGCGCATCAGGGGCCAGTCGATCCGCCACAGGCGGGCGAGCGGGCGGTAGTCCGAAAACGGCTTGCGCAGCCCTGCGATGGCGAGCACGGCGGCGAAGGTGCCGAGGTTGACGATCGTGGTCGCAAGTCCCGCGCCGAACAGGCCGAGCTCCGGCAGGCCGAACAGCCCGTGGATCAGGGCGTAGACCAGCACGGCATTGACCGGGATCGCCGCGACCGTGATCCACAGCGGCGGCTGCGGCCGGTTCACCGCGCTCATCATGCTGCGCAGCGCGATGAAGCCGAGCGCCGGTGCGATGCCCCAGGCGAGGCCGTTGAGATAGAGCTGCGCCAGCGCGGCCGATTGCGGCACTTGGCCGAGCGCGAGCAGGATCTGCTCGCCATAGAGCGGCGAGGCCATCATCGGCAGCGAGATCAGGAACGCGACCCACAATCCGACACGCAGAGAGCGCCGGATCAGCCTGACGTCGCCGGCACCGAATGCCTGCGCCGCCAGCGGCGACACCGCAGCCATCAGGCCGAGCCCGAAGGTGAAGCTGACGAAATAGACCGTATGCGCCAGCGCCGCCGCGGCCACCGCAGCCTCGCCGAGCCGCCCGATCAGCGCCAGATCGGTGGTGATCATCGCGATCTGCCCGAGCTGCGTCAGCATCAGCGGCACGGCCAGCCGCAGCGTCTCGACGAATTCCTGCGCGAGATGGTTTGGCGGCACGCCGGCTTGCGGCTGCGCTTGATGTTGCACGGTGTCGAGCATGACGGCTCAATAGCACGACCGCGCGACGAAAACATGGCCTGCGTGTCCGGGACGCGCGAAGCGCGAGCCGGGACCCCGAAGCCACAGGCGCAGCTCTCGCAGGATGGGCCCCGGCTCAGCAGCGCATCGCTGAAGAAGCGCTGCGCTGCGTCCGGGGCACGAGATGGTGCGAGGTGCGACGTTCGCATCTTCTGCCTCGCCCCGCTTGCGGGGAGAGGGGCGGGGCGAGGAGAAGTCTCCGCGGGGGTGGTGAGAGTTCGACTCGCGGAGAGTCCATCTCGCCCGGATCGCATCTGCGATGCAATCCGGCCTCTCCCCGCAAGCGGGGAGAATATAGAGAGCCTCAGCCCTTCCTTTCCGGCACGCGCGTGATCTTCGCGCCGAGCGCGTTCAGCCGTTCCTCGATGCGCTCGTAGCCGCGCTCGATCTGGTCGGCGTTGTTGATGGTGGAGGTGCCCTGGGCGCATACGGCCGCCAGCAGCATCGCCATGCCGGCGCGGATGTCGGGCGAGGTCATGGTTGCGCCGTGCAGGCGGCTGGGGCCTGCGATGATCGCGCGGTGCGGATCGCACAGCACGATGCGCGCGCCCATCGCGATCAGCTTGTCGACGAAGAACATCCTGGATTCGAACATCTTTTCGAACATCAGGATGACGCCCTCGCATTGCGTGGCGGTGACGATCGCGATCGACATCAGGTCGGCCGGGAAGGCCGGCCAGGGCTGGTCCTCCAGCTTCGGCACGTGGCCGCCGAAATCGTCCTGGATCTTCAATGTCTGATTGGACGGCACGATGAGATCGTCGCCCTCGACGCGGCAGACGATGCCGAGCCGCTCGAACCCCATGCTGATCGAGCGCAGATGCTCGACGCCGGCGCGCGTGATGCGCAAGGGAGAGCGCGTCACCGCGGCAAGCCCGATCAGCGAGCCGACCTCGATATGGTCGGGCTGGATCCGGTAGGTCGCCTCCCCCAGCGTCGCCGGCCCATGGACGATCATGGTGTTGGTGCCGATGCCCTCGATCCTGGCGCCGAGCGCGACCAGGAAGTTGGCGAGGTCCTGCACGTGCGGCTCGGAGGCCGCATTGCGCAAGTACGTGACGCCGTCGGCGGCGACCGCCGCCACCAGCGCGTTCTCGGTCGCGGTGACGCTGGGCTCGTCCAGGAACACGTCGGCACCGGCGAGCTTGGGCGCGCGGAATTCGAGCCGGTCGGTCGCGGTGACTTTTGCTCCCAGCTGCTCCAGCGCCAGCACATGGGTGTCGAGCCGGCGGCGGCCGATCACGTCGCCGCCCGGCGGCGGCAGCATCACTTCGCCGCAGCGGGCGAGCAGGGGGCCGGCGAGCAGGATCGAGGCGCGAATGCGCACGCACAGCTCGGGGTCGAGATCGGCGGCGCGGATGCTCTTGGCGTGGATATGGAGCGTATTGCGGGCGGTCCATTCCGCGGACGCGCCGACCGAGCGGATCAGCTCGACCAGCGTCTCGGTGTCGCGGATCCGCGGCACGTTCTCCAGCGTCACCGGATGCTCGGTGAGCAGGGCCGCGGCGATGATCGGCAGCGCCGAATTCTTGTTGCCGGACGGCTCGATCGAGCCCGAGAGCCGGTGACCGCCCTCGACGATGTATTGAATGGGCGCCACGTCGGTTTTCTCCGTCCTGTTGCGTTGGGGCGGGCTGCTTCGGAAGCGGAAACTACCGAGAATTGAGCAGGGTAGCAATTCTGCACTTGGCGCGGCGGAAGCCGCTCATTGGCCCTGGACAGGCCCGCTGCGCCAGGCGTTTAGAACAAGCCGATGATATTCGCCACCACATAAAGGATGACGATCAGCAACAAGACGCCCATGGCCAGGAAGGATATTTCGATCGCGATGGCGCCGGTCCCGAGCGCGGCCGCGACCCCGGCCAGCAACCGCTCTTCGCGAAACACCAGCGCGAGGACGGAGAACAGGATGGCGAGCAGGCCGAGCGAGATCGCGGTGACCGACGCGGTTTCGCTCCAGCTTCGCCCCGCGGATTTCTCGACCTTCGGCGCCTGATACTCGACGCCCTTCACCTTCGCGACGATGCGGTCCTTGAGGCGGTGTCCGGTGTCGACGATCACCTTGTCTGCCGGCGGCGGCGGATAGAGCACCGGCACGACCCAGTGCGGCAACACCGCCGCGGTCAGCGCCAGCACGCCCACGATGCTGCCGATAATGCCGAGGCGGCGTGAGGGGAGAGCGGAACTGGACGTAGCAGTGGCGACCATGGCACGAGGCTTCCCGGCCGGAATCGGCCAACGGGTTCATGCCACTTCGTCGCGACGGCGCGTGGTGAGGTTCAGGGGCAGGCCAAGACGGAGATGCGCTCCCTCCCCCGCTTGCGGGGGAGGGTTGGGGAGAGGGTGTCTCCGCAATGGGACAATCCCCAAGGGGAGGAAGCCCTCACCCGCCACGCTCTGCGAGCGTGGCGACCTCTCCCGCAAGCAAGCGGGAGAGGTGCAGCGAGTGCTCGGCCGAGAGATCGGAACCTAAAACCAACCGGTCTCAAATATCGATCGTCGCGCTGAGCGAGTGTTCCTGGATGAAGTCGCGGCGCGGCTCGACCACGTCGCCCATCAGCTTGGTGAAGATGTCGTCGGCCTCGTCGACCTCCTTGACCTTCACCTGGAGCAGCGAACGCGCGTCGGTGTTGAGCGTGGTCTCCCAGAGCTGCTCCGGGTTCATCTCGCCGAGACCTTTGTAGCGCTGCAGCGTGACGCCCTTGCGGCCGGCGTCGGTGACGGCCTCGAACAGATCGACTGGACCGTAGACCATGTGCTCGACGTCCTTCCGCCGCAGCTTGCCGGGGCGGGCATAGACGTCCTGAAGCTTCACGGTGTACTCGTCGAGCTTGCGCGCCTCCGCGGACCCCAGGAACGCGGCGTCGATGACAGCGGCTTCCTTGACGCCACGCACGGTGCGCTCGAATTGGAAGCCCTGGCCTTCCACGTATTGCCCGACCCAGCCGCGCTCGACCTCCTCCGCCTGGTTGTCCAGCCGGCTCGCGATGTATTGCGCGGCCGCGGCAGCCTTCTCCGGATCGCCGTAGATCGCCTTGTTCAGCACGCCGGTGATGGCGGCCTGCTCGATCACCTTGCGGTTGTAGCGGCTGTGCAGATTGCGCAAGACGCTGCGGACGGAGCGGGCATCGTCGACCAGCGAACGCAGGTCGCGGCCGGTGCGGTCGCCGCCGGTGCCGGGAATGAAGACGCAGTCGTCAAGTCCGGTGTCGATCAGATAGTCTTCCAGTGCCCGTTCGTCCTTCAGGTACTGCTCGGACTTGCCTCTGCTGACCTTGTAGAGCGGCGGCTGGGCGATATAGAGATAGCCGCCGTCGATGATGTCGCGCATCTGCCGGTAGAAGAACGTCAGCAGCAGCGTGCGGATGTGGGCGCCGTCGACGTCGGCGTCCGTCATCACGATGATCTTGTGATAGCGCAGCTTCTCGATCGAGAACTCGTCGCTGATGCCGGTGCCGAGCGCGGTGATCAGCGTGCCGATCTGCTCGCTCGACAGCATCTTGTCGGGGCGGACGCGTTCGACGTTGAGGATCTTGCCGCGCAGCGGCAGCACCGCCTGGAATTCGCGGTTGCGGCCCTGCTTGGCGCTGCCGCCTGCCGAGTCGCCCTCGACGATGAACAGCTCTGACTTGGCCGGATCCTTCTCCTGACAGTCGGCGAGCTTGCCGGGCAGCGAGGAGACCGAGAGCGGGCTCTTGCGGGTCAGCTCGCGCGCCTTTCGCGCGGCTTCGCGGGCCGCCGCGGCCTGGATCACCTTGCCGACGATCATCTTGGCCTCGGAGGGGTGCTCCTCGAACCAGGCGGCAAGCGCCTCATTGAGCACGTTCTCAACCACGGGACGCACTTCCGAGGACACCAGCTTGTCCTTGGTCTGCGACGAGAACTTCGGATCGGGCACCTTCACCGACAGAACGGCGGTGAGGCCTTCGCGGCAGTCGTCGCCGGTCAGCGCGATCTTCTCTTTCTTGGCGTTGGCCTCGGCATAGCCGTTGACCTGGCGCGTCAGCGCGCCGCGGAAGCCGGCGAGATGAGTGCCGCCGTCGCGCTGCGGGATGTTGTTGGTGAAGCACAGCACGTTCTCGTGGTAGCTGTCGTTCCACCACAAAGCGGCCTCGACGCCGATGCCGTTGGCTTCCGCGCGCACCATGATCGGCGCCGGCACGATCGGGCTCTTGTTACGGTCGAGATATTTGACGAATTCCTCGACGCCGCCGGAATAGTGCATCTCCTCGCGCTTCTCGACCGCATGGCGCATGTCGGAGAGGGCGATGTTGACGCCGGAATTGAGGAAGGCGAGTTCGCGCAGGCGGTGCTCCAGCGTCGCGAAATCATATTCGACGTTCTTGAACGTCTCGGTCGAGGCGTGGAACGTCACCTCGGTGCCGCGCTTGCCCGGCGCGTCGCCGACGACCTTGAGCGGCGCCACGGCGTCGCCATGGGCGAACTCGATATAGTGCTCCTTGTTGTCGCGCCAGATGCGAAGCTCCAGCTTGCTCGACAGCGCGTTGACGACGGAGACGCCGACGCCGTGCAGGCCGCCGGAAACCTTGTAGGAGTTCTGGTCGAACTTACCGCCGGCATGGAGCTGGGTCATGATGACCTCGGCCGCCGAGATGCCTTCGCCCTTGTGGATGTCGACCGGAATGCCGCGGCCGTCGTCGCGCACCGTGACGGAATTGTCGGCATTGAGGATCACGTCGACGCGCGTGGCGTGGCCTGCCAGCGCTTCGTCGATCGCGTTGTCGACGACCTCGTAGACCATGTGGTGCAGGCCCGAGCCGTCGTCGGTGTCGCCGATATACATGCCCGGGCGCTTGCGGACGGCATCGAGACCCTTGAGCACGCGGATCGATTCCGCACCGTATTCGCTCGGATTGGAGGGCTCGTTTTCGGCAGCGGGCTGCCGAGCAGGTTCTGTCATGAGATGCCTTCGAAATGTCGCCCGAATCAGCGGCGCAGAAGGCGCTGATTTGCAGGCTATTTGTGCCATGAAAGCGGGATTGCGCCTAGCGCAAAGTATGCTGCCGCAACCCTTTGAGCAGATAGGGTTTTTTGGTCGGTTTTCAAGGCTTCGGAAGGCCGATTTGGGGCGCTGCAAAAAAGCGATTCGAGGGGTCGTTTTAGGGCCCTGAAAGGCGTGGATTTTGCGGGGGCGTGAGGTATTCCCAGGCGCCGGTCAGGGCGTCGGATTTTGGCCAAGTTGGTGGAGCGACCTGCGCGGTGCACCCTCTCCCGCTTGCAAAAGGGAGAGGGTGCGAGCGGCCTTTGTGGTCGCTCAATACATCTGCAACGGCAGCACGTCGCCGCCTGGGCCCACCATGAGGCCCCAGATGTCGCCCGCCGCCACGGTGAGCGTGTCAGTGCGGGTGGGCTGTCCCTGCGTGCGCACCCCGTATTGGTACTTGCCTGGTGGCAGATCGAGCATCGGGCCTTTCGGCGCTTGCGGGCCGCCGGCACCGGCCGCGATCTTCACGGTCTGCTTGTTGATCGTCAGCGAGGCCTCGTTCGGGCCCATGTTGCCGAGCATCACCCGGGCCTGCCCCGCCTTCGGCATGATGTCGGCCTTAACAGCGACACCTGCGTTCTTCTGCGCCAGATTGACCGTGGTCTCGCCCTTGGTGCGGCCAAGCTTGAGCACGGCCGGGCCTTGCGGCGAGGTGAAATCGATCTGCGCGTGGTCCGCGGACACGATCGCGCCGTCGGTCTTTTCCTGCCAGCCGAGCTTGGACAGCTCCGCACGGTAGAAGGCGAGGACGTCCTGGAGCGGCGCGGGAATGCTGGCCGTCAGCTCGCGGCGGAGCGGCGCCTCGCCGCCGGGTATCTTGGTGGTGGCAAGCGATTTCGACGAACGCTGCGTCGGCACGGGGAGCTGGGATTCGGTGTCGAGCTGAAGCGGCTCGGAGGATTTCTCCTGCACCTCCGGGATGGCCGCCGGCTTCGCCGTGGCCATCACCAGGCCCGATCCGCTGGCGCTCACATTCACCTTCGGGCCCATCTGCATCACGGTCATCGAGATCGACTTGCCAGCTCTGGCGAATTCCATCACCGCCATGTTGGGCTGGTTGATCACGGAGGGCTGCTCCTTCCAGCCGGCGGGCTTGAGCGATGCGCGATAGAACGCGGTGAGCGCCTTCACGCTCGACGCCGAGGAGAATTCCAGCCGGCCGTCGCCGCCTTCGAATTTCACGCCCTCGGCGTTTTCGGGCAGTGGCACCGGCGTCGTGCTGTCGGCACGCGCAGCGAGCGGTGCGTCCGAGAGGGAGGCGGCCTGTGCCTTGCGCCGGGCTTCATCGGCGGCGATGAGCTGCTGAGCCGCCCCCAAGGCATCGCCGAGGAACCTCGCGTCCGCCTCCTTCTTGGCCTTGGCGCGGGCGGCAAGCGCGGAGTCCTTCACCTGCGCGGTCAGGCTGACCATGGTGAAATCATATTTGCGGCCAAGCCGCAGCACGCCGGTTTCCTCGGCGTTGGAGATCCTGATCGCGACGTCGTCGCCGGCGGCGAGCGGCGCGCTGCCATCTTCCTGCCAGCCGCGTGCGGCGAGCTCGCGATGATAGAAGGCGAGCACGGCGGGCAGCTCGGCCATCGCGGCGGCCGACATCTCTCGCTTGTTGGAGCTTTCGCTGCCGAGGCTCCTTGCCGATTTGGTCGGCTTGGGCCGCGGCAGCCCGGCCATGTCATCGTCGGCCTCGAGCTCTTGCGGCAGCGCGAACGGCGCCACCCTGATCTCGACATGGGTGCGGCCGTCGTCGCGGCGCGTCAAGGTCAGCATCACCGGCTTCTGGTAGAGGTGCGTCGCGTCGCGATCGGGGTGGTCGTAGAACGCGCGCACGCCGTTCGGGATGGCTTCGCCGAGATCGGCGTTCGGCCAGCGCGCCGCCGCCTCGGGCGTGAGCTTGCGCCAGCCGATCGCCGCCATTTCCCTGGTGAAGAAATCCGACGTCGCATCGAGCGCGCCGGGCGCGATGCAGCCGAGATAGGGCCGGGTCTCGTCGAACACGAGGTCCGTTGCGCCGTCCGGAAAGGGTACGTTCGCATAGATCCGGTTCGGCGTGTAGAACACCGCGGACTGATCGGGGCGCCCGCGCGCCTGTGTGAAGGAGACGCGCAGCCCCTGCCGCCCCTTCTTGAAGGTCAACGCGGCGCTCTTCTCATCCAGCGGATACACATAGGGCACCCAGCCGTCGGCGCTGAGCAGCTTTTTGGTGGCGTCCGACGCGGCGGCAAGCGGGGTCGGCACGGTGTAGATGACGCGATAGGTGTCGGGACGCGACGTATCCTCCACTGCGCCGTCCAGCCGCGGCAGCGTATGGACGTCGACGAAGCCTTCGTCCGCGGCGCCTGCCGGACGCGAGGTACTCGCCATCGCGAGAATGCCGCAGGCGAGCAGCAGCCATCTTGCCGGGACTTGCGCCCCAAGCGGGATCATCGGCATCGTCAAACTCCTGGATGTTGCGCGGGCCGCCGCTCTGCGCATGGGCAGGTCGCGGCGCCGCCGGCGCGCGGCCTCAGACCAGAAGTCGCGATGGGAACCGGAGAGGTTCAACGGTCGGCCTGCGAAGCGGCGTCATGGGCCTGATCAGGCAGGCAGGGCTCAATACAGCTGGAGCGGTGGCCAGGCGTCTCCGTCGGGTCCGACCGTGAGCTCCCAGGCATCGCCGGCCAGGATGTCGAGGGTCTTCGTGGTGGCTGAACGGTCCGGCACGCTCAGTTCGTAGGAATATCTGCCGGGCGCCAGATCCAGCGAGACCGCGTGGGTGCCGGCGGCGCGCTTGACGGTCTTCGCGTCGATCGTGAGCACGGCGTCCTTCCCGCTGATATTGCTGAACACCAGTTTCGCCTGGCCGGGCTCGGGCATGATGTTCGCCCGGCTCGCCGCCTCGGCGTTCTTCTGCACGAGGTGGATCGAGGTGCTGCTGTCCTTGCGGGCGAGCTCCAGTGCGGCGGGCCCGAGCGGGGAGGCGAAGGCGAGCCGGACGTGGCCGGCTGCGATCACTGCGCCATCGGGCTTTTCCTGCCAGCCGAGCTTTCCGAGCTCGGTGCGATAGAAAGCGAGGACGTCGCCGAGCTCCGCTGGCACTGTGGTTTCGAGCCTGGTGCGGAGCGGGCTTTCGATGCCGGGCATCACGGTGGTGTGGGTGCCGCGATAGAGGTAGCGGGTCGGCGCGGGCAGCTTGGCAGTGGGATCCGGCGTGAGCGCGCCCGAGAACAGCGGCGGCAGATTCGACACAAAGGCGCCGGCACTTGCCGCGAGCAGGCAGCTTGCGAACAGCGCAAGACCGCACGCAAACAGCTGCCATCGTGCCGGAGCTTGCGCCCCATGCCTCACCGTCGTCATGCCATGCTCCAAGGATATCGCGCGTGTCCGAGATATTCGCGCGATGGCCGCGTCTTGCAGCCTCAAGCAGCTAGTCGCTGACGGAAACGAGCGGGTTCAACGCGGCGGCCTAGCCTCTGGCCGAGACTCGCCCGCTCTCGACGTCAAACACTTCGCCTCCGGCGCCGATCTCGGCGAAGGCCGCGGGGTCCGCGCCGGTCAGCCACACCTGCGCGCCGAGCTTCTTCAGCTCGTCGAACAGCGCGGCGCGCCTGCTAGGGTCGAGATGCGCCACGACCTCGTCGAGCAGCAGCAGCGGCACGATGCCGGTCATCTCGGCGACCAGGCTCGCATGCGCCAGCACGAGGCCGATCAGCAGCGCCTTCTGCTCGCCGGTCGAGGCGTCGCGCGCCGGCATGCTCTTCGGCGCATAGATCACCTGCAGGTCGGTGAGATGCGGGCCGTCGGTGGTGCGGCCGGCGATGGCATCGCGCGGGCGGTTGTCGCGCAGGATCTGGCGGTAGCGGTCCTCGACCGAGGTCGCAGTCTCGCTCAGCAGCGCATTCTCCATCCATCCGTCGAGCGCGATTTGCGCCGAGGGGAAGGCGGAGGCCTGCGCGCGCGCGTTGAGCATGCCGGTCAGCCTTGCTGCGGTCTGGCCGCGCGTGGCCGCGACCGCGACCGCAAGCTCGGCGGTCTCGCGTTCGATCGCGTCACACCAATGGTCGTCGTAATTGCGGGTTTCGAGCAGGCGGTTGCGCGAGCGCAAGGAGCGCTCCAGCGCGTTGATGCGGCTGGAATGCTCGCTGTCGATGGCGAGCACCAGGCGGTCGAAGAAGCGCCGGCGCTCGGACGCCGCCCCCATGAACAGCCCGTCCATCGCCGGCGTCAGCCACACCATGCGGATGTGGTCGCCGAAGGCGGCCGCCGAACCCACCGGCTCGCGGTCGATGCGGCAGCGCCGGCTTACCGCGCTGTCGGGCCGCGGTGCATCGATGCCGGTGCCGAGCGTGGCCAGCCCCAGCGCGCCCTCGACCTGTGCCGATACCGCCCAGGAGCCGTCGCCCTGGTTGTCGGCGACGTCTTCGAGCGTGGCGCGCCGCAGGCCCCGCCCCGGCGACAGGAACGAGATCGCCTCGATGCAATTGGTCTTGCCCGCCCCGTTAGGCCCGACCAGCGCCACCAGGTCAGCCGCCGTCTCGAGCCCCGCCGCCCGATAATTGCGAAAATGCGTCAGCGTCAGGCGATGAATGCGGGAGGGGGTCATGAGATCCGATTTCCGTCATGCCCGGCCCTGTGCCGGGCATCCACGTTCTTGGTTCTGAAGACGTGGATGGCCGGGACGAGCCCGGCCATGACGATGTAGTGACAGGTATGGATGTCGGTAGGTCTCACACCCGCATCGGCATCAGCACGTACAGCGCGCTCTTGTCGTCGCGGTCCTGCACCAGGGTCGGCGAGCCGGGGTCGGCGAGACGGAGCGTTGCGACGTCGCCTTCGATCTGGGCGGCGATGTCGAGCAGGTAGCGGGAGTTGAAGCCGATATCGAGGGCGTCGGAGGCGTACTCGACCTCGAGTTCTTCGGTCGCGCTGCCGGAATCCGGATTGGTCACCGACAGCACCAGCTTGCCCGGCGACAGCGACAGCTTTACGGCACGCCCGCGTTCGCTGGAGATGGTGGAGACGCGATCGACCGCGTTCTCGAAATCCTTCTTGTCGACGACGAGCTCCTTGTCGTTGCCCTGCGGGATGACGCGGCCGTAATCGGGGAAGGTGCCGTCGATCAGTTTCGAGGTCAGCACGACGTTGCCGATCGTAAAGCGGATCTTTGCCTGCGACAGCTCGACCGTCATCTCGGCGTCGCTATCCTCGATCAGGCGCTGCACCTCGCCGACGGTCTTGCGCGGCACGATCACGCCGGGCATGCCCTCGGCGCCCTTGGGCTGCACCAGGTCGAGCTGGGCGAGGCGGTGGCCGTCGGTGGCGACGCCGCGCAGGGTCGCGGCCTTGGCGGTGCCGGCGGCGTGCAGATAGATGCCGTTGAGGTAATAGCGCGTCTCTTCGGTGGAGATTGCGAACTGGGTGCGGTCGATCAGCCGCTTGATGTCCTTGGCTGCAAGCGAGAAGGAATGCGACATGTCGCCGGCGGCCAGATCCGGGAAGTCGTTCTCCGGCAGCGTCTGCAGGGTGAAGCGCGAGCGGCCGGCGCGGATCGCCAGCACGGCGCGGTCGCCATCGGCCTCCAGCACGATCTGCGAACCATCCGGCAGCTTGCGCACGATGTCGTAGAACATGTGCGCCGGCACGGTGGTGGAGCCCGCGGTGGCGGTTTCCGCAGGCAGCGTCTCCGTCACCTCGAGGTCGAGGTCGGTCGCCTTCAGCGACAGTTTGGCGTTCTCGGCCCGGACCAGCACGTTGCCGAGGATCGGAATCGTGTTGCGGCGCTCGACGACGCGGTGGACATGGCCCAGCGACTTCAGGAGTTGCGCGCGTTCGACCGTAACCTTCATTGCACTACTCGCCCGATCCCCAGTTGAAAAAGCCGGACGGCCGAGAAGCCCGCCGCGGCACCGCAAGGCCCCCAAAGCTGAGGCCATCCCGCCGATATGACCAAAGCCGTCAGGGTCGCGCAAGGTGGCGCGGAAAGCCATCCGTTTCAAGGGATTGGGCGGCAGTTCCCCACGATTTACCGATGTTTCGTGCCGAAGCCCGACGTGCCGGTTGGCGGCAATCTCCGTCTCCGGGCGTCATGGCCGGGCTTGTCCCGGCCATCCACGTCTTGCGCTGCTGGACCGGGAACGTGGATGCCCGGGACAAGCCCGGGCATGACGACATCCCATGCGGCCCAGGCGTTCATTCCTGGAGCTGGCGCTTCAGCGACTCCACTTCCTCCGACAGCGCGGTGTCCTTGGAGACCAGGGCCTCGATCTTGCGCACGGCGTGCAGCACCGTGGTGTGGTCGCGTCCGCCGAAGCGGCGGCCGATCTCGGGGAGCGAGCGCAGGGTCAGCGTCTTGGCGAGATACATCGCGACCTGGCGCGGGCGCACCACGTTGGCGGTGCGGCGCGAGGAGAGCAGGTCGGAGCGGCTGACATTATATTGCCGCGCCACCACGCGCTGGATGTCCTCGATCTTGATCCGCTTCGGCTCCTGCGGCCGCACCAGGTCACGCACCTCGTGCTCCGCCATCTCCAGCGTCACCGGCCGGTTGTTGAGCTTCGAGTGCGCGAGCAGACGGTTGATCGCGCCTTCGAGGTCGCGGCCGTTATGGGTGATGGTGCGCGCCAGATAATGCAGCACCTCCTCAGGCACCTCGAACGTCGCATGATGGGTGCGGGCGGCTGCGACGCGCGACTTGAGGATGCCGTGGCGCAGCTCCTCGCCGAGCGAGCCCATCTCGACCACGAGGCCGCCGGCGAGCCGCGAGCGCACGCGATCGTCGAGGCTTTCGAGATCGGACGGCGGACGGTCGGCCGCGATCACGACCTGGCGGCCGGCGTCGATCAGCGCGTTCAGCGTGTGACAGAACTCGGCCTGGGTCGACTTGCCCTGCAGGAACTGGAGGTCGTCGATCACGAGCACGTCGATGCCGCGCAGCGCCTCCTTGAAGGCCAGCGCCGTCTGCGTCTTCAGCGCGGCGACGAAACCGTACATGAATTTTTCCGCGGTGAGGTACAGCACCTTGCGCTCGTTGCCGGAATTGCCGGCCCAGGTCACCGCCTGCAGCAGATGCGTCTTGCCGAGGCCGACGCCGGCATGGATGTAGAGCGGGTTGAACATCACGGGGTCGCCGCGGCGGCCTTCCGCGACCTGACGTGCAGCCGCATGCGCCAGCGTGTTGGAGCGGCCGACGACGAAGCTCGCGAAGGTCAGGCGCGGATCGAGCGGCGAGCCGCCGAGCGCGTCGTGGTTGGCCGAGACCGGCGCGGTTGCGGTCGAGCGCAGCTCCGGCGCGGGCGCGCGGCGCGTCTCGACCGGCGCCTGGGCTTCCCTCGGTTGCGTCACCGGGCGCACGGCCGAACGCACCGTGAGGTCGATGCGATGCACTTCCGGCATCTCGGCCTGCCAGCACGACAGCACGCGCTCGGCATAATGGGCCTGGATCCAGCTCTTCAGGAAGCGCGTCGGCACCGAGAGCCGCACGCTCTCGTCTTGCACGCCTTCCAGATCCATGCGTGCAAACCAGCTCGTGTAAACGTCCTCGCCAACGCTCGAGCGCAGCCGGCCCTTCACGCGTGACCAGCGATCCTGTTCCATTGTCATCGTCAGAAAACTTCTCTTGAGAGATTTAGTTGCGTGGTGAGCGCCATGCAGAATTCCTGCCGCCAGGGGGTCTGTCATGGTGCGACCTCAAGCGAGTCCATCGTCAGGCATGGCTCCGCCGTTCGGCGAGAACGCCGCGTCCGGTCAGCGATGTCAGAGATGGAGGGTTCGCGAGGTCAGCGCGTACTCGGCGCTCCGTCACACGCGGGAGGCTGGAGGTCGGACTGATCTAAACCGGCATCGTTCGAATAGGAGACCTGTTTCAATACCGCGTTGAGTCCGTAAGACATGATACCTCCCCGTCCTGCCGTGATTGCTCACGGCAAGGTCCTGCGTGTCCAAAAGACAGCCGCGGCGTACGATGTCGCGGATGCCTGCCCGTGTACCAATCGTCCGCTCGACTTCGCCACCTTGCGTATCGGGGTAGCTTTGCGATGTCTCTCATATGCGCTTGGCACGAGGCGGGAAGATCCCGCTTGGAGACATTCAGACAAACAGCTACCATTCCCATATTGCTATGGGTTGTGAACCGATATCGCTTTTTGAAGCGTCGCCTACGTGCACACCGCCGCCGATTTGCACGCTCGCCCCGTTTCCTAAACCGCGCTGGTCTGAAGATCGTGGGCGCCGCTGACGACCTAAGGAATACACTAAGCGGAAAGACTCGCAACGAATTGATTCACACTTGAGCCGCCAAAAAAACTTGACGTCGGTTAACGTCGCACGCGACTTGTGCACAGGCTTCGGAGCAAGTTTTTGGATTCGTGCACAGAATCGAGAACGCCGCACCTCATGTGACAAATCTCCGCCACCGCCAAAATTTTTTAACAAAATCTTCATGCGCCCGACGCGCGGACGAATTTTCCAAATGCTTGCGCTCGCTATGTTGATAAGTGATTAGCGAGACATCGTTTTTTGAGTCTCGTTTCGCAGGGTAACTCCACCGCAGGATGCATCCCGGTGAATCTACGGTGTGCAGAACTCTGCGCGCGCGGATTCAACTTAGCCCCGCGGCACAGGGGTTTCTTAGCCCCGCGGCAAGGAGGCTTTCGCAACGCAGTGAAGGTTTGCGCGGTTGCAACGCGTCGGCAGGTAGAACTACGGAACTAAGAATGGTGCAGGTCGTGCGAACCTTCCAATCGAGGATCGATCGCGGGTGTCGGCCTTCCCATGAATATGCCGGGCAACAAAAAAGCCCGGCGCGCTGCCGGGCTGTTTGACGCGTGCGATGCGATCGTTCAGTCGACCGGTCGGCCCGCCGTGACTTGCAAGCTGACTTGGCGAGCTTGCTCGCGAGCTTACTTGGCGAGCTTGGCGATCTGCGCGGTGAGGCGCGAGACTTTGCGGCTGGCGTTGTTCTTGTGAATGATGTTGCGCTGCGCGGCACGCATCAAGGCCGGCTCGGCATTCGCCAGCGCCTTCACGGCCGCGGCGCGGTCGCCGGTCGCGATAGCTTCCTCGACGGTCCGCACGGCACCGCGCATCTGGGTGCGGCGCGACTTGTTGACGGCGGTGCGGCGGGCGATCTTGCGCGTCGCTTTCTTGGCGGAAGTGGTATTGGCCATGGTCTCAATATCCTTTGCGGGTACCGGTCGCGTCTTGGTCGGGTAGCGCCGGCTTGCTTGACCGCGTAATCGACGCTCGGATTTAAGGTGTTCGGTTGCTGGGCCGTCCCGGGAGCATGGGGCCTCAAAGAGCCCTAAGCTCAAGTGGCCTGCAACTGCTCAAAGAACAGCGGCGGCAGGATTGCGCCCGCCGCCAGTTGGCGCCCTTATAGAGAGGCTCTTCGGCACCGTCAACGCTTTCGGAGCTGGAAAAGCGGCCCCAAGGCGCTCCAGGGGGCACTGTAACGCCCTGAAGAGGTTGAATTTCTACCGTCGCCCGGCTATTGGCTGGCGGCGTTTGTCGAGGTCCTCCGATCGGACGACCATATAAGGTGAGGCATGATCCGCGGCTTTTTCCGACTGATTGGGCTGCTGCTGCTCGCCGGCGGGTTCATCTTCATGGTCTATGACGGCGCCCGCTGGGTGGCCGACCAGACCCTCAAGTTCACCCGGTTCGGCCAGTTCTGGAACGACATCAATCAGGCCAGCCAGTCGGCCTTCCGCACCTGGGTCGAGGCCAAGGCGCCCTGGCTCTGGACCTCGGTGATCCGCCTGCTGCTGGATCAGCCGGTCTTTGCCGTCCTCGGCATTCTCGGCATCCTGCTGATGATACTGTTCCGGCCGCGGAAACCGCTGATCGGCTATTCCCGGGATTGACCTGCAATTCCCGCGGGATTGATCTTTCAATTCCCGCCGCGATTGCACGCTGTGCGCGGCCGTAACGACGCTGCCCACGCTCGCGTAGATCTCTATATTCCCACCTGATCGCGAGCACGCCGCCTCCGGCATCTGGCTGAGGCGACGGACGGCTCGTTCCGCGGAGACCCAACCATGCTGTTCATGCGCAAGACCACCGCATTGCCGAGCGCAGCTGAGGCGCTGCCCGGCCGCGCGCAGGCCATTCCGACCGCCGCCACCCATTTCGTCAACGGCAGCAGGCTCAAGCCGCCTTATCCCGCCGGCCTCGAAAGGGCGGTGTTCGGGCTTGGCTGCTTCTGGGGCGCCGAGCGCAAATTCTGGCAGCTCGGCGACGGCATCTACACCACCGCCGTCGGCTATGCCGGCGGCCATACGCCGAACCCGACCTATGAAGAGACCTGTTCGGGTCGCACCGGCCACACCGAAGTGGTGCTGGTCGTGTTCGATCCGAACAAGATCTCCTACCAGGCGCTCCTGAAGACGTTCTGGGAGAGCCACGACCCGACGCAGGGCATGCGCCAGGGCAACGACGTCGGCACGCAATACCGAAGCGCGATCTACACCTGTTCCGATGCGCAGCGGAAAGCGGCTGACGAGTCGAAGGCGCTCTATCAGAAGGCGCTCGCCGCAAAAGGCCTCGGTGCCATCACCACCGAGATCGCGCCATCAGGCGAATTCTATTTCGCCGAGGACTACCATCAGCAATATCTGGCGAAGAACCCCGCCGGCTATTGCGGTCTGGGCGGCACCGGCGTGTCCTGCCCGATCGGCGTCGGTGTGAGCGCGTAAGCCTGCTCCGGGCTCGGTGCACCTCTCCCGCTTGCTTTGCGGGAGAGGTCGCATTGCATCGCAGATGCAATGCGGGGGGTGAGGGTTCTTTCCTCTGGGGAAGTGTCCCGTGTTTGCATCGAGCCGCGTCGCGTCACAGCCCCCCCCGCAAACGCTTTATTAACCATAACCGGTGCATCACTGGAGCTGTCTCGTTTCGAGGGATAGTCCGGTGCCAGTTGCACGCGCGTTTCGATCGTCGATCTCGGCAGTGGCCCTGGCAGCGTCCGCCGCGCTGACTCTTGGCGGCTGCATGCAGACCGCCGGCCCCGTCGCGGTCATGCCACCGCGCGCCGATCTCGATTCCATGGCCTATGGCCAGCCTTACAATGCGCCGCAGCCGGTTGTCGTCGCCGACGGCGGCGGCGCCATCGGCGCGCTGCGCACCTCCTTTGCCTCGTCGCCCGCCCCCATGCCGGTCGGCTACGCCGCGCCGATGGCAGCGCCGGTGCGCTATGACGCCTCCTACCATCTCGACGCCGGCGACAAGCTCCGCGTCGTGGTCTACGGCCAGGAAGGTCTCACCAACAGCTACGCCATCGATGCCGGCGGCTCCATCACCATGCCGCTGATCGGCGCGGTGCCGGCCCGCGGTCGCACCACCGCCGGACTTGCCGGCGAGATCGCCGCGCGCCTGCGCAACGGCTACATCCGCGAGCCTTCGGTCGCGGTGGAGATCGAGGCCTATCGTCCGTTCTTCATTCTCGGCGAAGTCACCGCGCCCGGCCAATATCCTTACGTGCCGAACATGACGGTCGAGAGCGCGGTCGCGATCGCCGGCGGCTTCTCGCCCCGCGCCAAGCGCGACGTGGTCACGGTGACCCACACCGAGCGGGGGGGATCCATGCGCGCCGTGGTGCCGCTCGGCACACCCTTGAACCCCGGCGACACCGTATTCGTCGGCGAGCGCTGGTTTTAGGTTTCAGCCCAACTCTCTCTTCTCGTCATTCCGGGGCGCGCCTAAGCGCGAACCCGGAATCCATTTCTCCACCGATACTGCCCCACGATGGATTTCGGGCCTGCGCCTGTCGGCGCATCCCAGAGTGACGGCGGGGGGATGTCGCCAGACGCCTACCTCCGAAAATCCAGCCGCCCGTTCGGAAAACATCCGTCGATCCTGTTGGCGTCGATCACGCGGCCGACCCATGGCCGCGTGATCGCCGGCGTGGTCAGGTTGATGTATTTCCCGACCAGACGACCTGCGCCGTCGCGCGCGGCCTCGATCAGCCCGTGCCGGCGGCCATTGTCCCAGTCGAAGCGCAGATAGACCCGGCCGGCCGCGATGCGGATGTCCGCGCGCCCCTGTTTCCACTTGTCCGGCGTATCGCCGGCAATGGTCGGATCGGCCCCGCCGTTCCAGCGGCTCGCCCATATGCCTTCGAGCGGATCGGACGGCACTGCGATCGCTGCCCACGCCGCCGCATTGCCGTCGGCCGCATCGCCGCGCAGCGAGGCCGACGCGGCATAATCCATCACCTCGGAATCGTCGGGTGAGGGCACATCCATGGTTCCGAAGGGATTGCGGATGAAGAGATGCGTGATGGATTGCTGCATGGCAAGTTCCCGGCGAGAGGTGGCTTGATCAGCCAGCTCTAGCGGCATTCTTCATTATGCAGCCACCCGATTCCTGCTTTGGAGGCAAGGCGCAACCCTCTCCCCGGTCATTCCGGGGCGCGCGTTAGCGCGAACCCGGAATCCATCGCGCCGCTATCGCTGACGCTCGATGGATTCCGGGCCTGCGCCTATCGGCGCATCCCGGAATGACAAGAGGAAAGAGACGCGTGCCTTACGTCAAATGCTTCGCAAAAAATTCCATGCTGCGCGGCCAGGCGATGTCGGCGCTGGCCTTGTCGTAGCTGGCGCGCTCGTCGCAATGGAAACCGTGCTGCGCGCCCGGATAGATGAAGACCTCCACCTCCGGCCGTTTCGACTTGATGGTCTCGACGTCGGTCAAGGGGATGCCCGCATCCTTCTCGCCGAAATGCAATTGCGTCGGCACCTTCGGCGTCTCGTCGGCAAAGCGAACGACGGCGCCGCCGTAATAGCCGATCGCGGCCTTCAGGCCGGTCAATCGCGTCGCCGCGACGAAGGCGACGCTGCCGCCCAGGCAAAAGCCGATGATGCCGACGGGGCCGACGCTCTTCACCGCGTCGATCGCGGCTTGCGTGTCGCGCAGCATCGCGGCCCAATCCGGATTGGCGACGAACTTGCGCGCCTCCGCGATCTCGTCGGGCGAATAGCCCGACTGGAAGTTCGGTGCGGTCCGGTCGAAGATCGACGGCGCGACCGCGACATAGCCTTCCCCGGCGAGGCGGTCGCAGACCGCGCGGATGTGGTGATTGACGCCAAAGATCTCCTGGATCACCACCACCGCGCCCTTCGGCGCAGCCGAGGGATCAGCGCGATAGGCGCCGAGCTGGAAATTGTCGGAGGCCGTCAGTTTGATGTCCTGTCCCACGCGGGTTGTCCTTGATGGTTGGTCGTTGATCGAGAATTCGCTCGTTCCACAAACTCGTCATGCCCGGGCTTGTCCCGGGCATCCACGTCTTCGTTTCCGAGCGAGAAGAACGTGGATGGCCGGGACAAGCCCGGCCACGACGATCCGGACGCGTCGGCGCACGACGCTCTCACTCCCACATCCAGTTCTCGCCGTAATCCTCCTTCCATCCCGCCAGCCGTCCGTGGCGGAATTGCAGGAACAGGCGGTGGCGGGAGGGGATCAGGCCGCTGCCGCCGATGTTGCGCAGGGCGAGATAGATCTCGTTGCCGGGACGTCCGCGCACATATTGCAGCGGCTGCCCGAGGGCGCGGGCGGTCTGCTCGGCGTCCATGCCGAAGGCGAGCGGAATGTTGTTGGACAAGGTCGCGACGAAGGGCCGGCGCGGCGGCACCGCGCCGATTGGCTCGGCCGGCGCCGCCGACGACAGCAGCGTCGCCATTGCGCCCGCCGCGAAGATCGCTCGCATCATGGTCTTGCGTCCCGGATTGCCTGGCCTATGCCGGCAAGTTCTTCAGGCAAGTTCTTCAGGCAAGTTCTTCAGGAAAGGCGCGACGGCGTCAACAAAAGCCTTGGGCTGATCGATGTTGACGGCGTGGCCGGCAGCGGGGATCACGACCTTATGTGCCCCCGGGATCTTTGCGGCCATGTAGTCGGATGCGGCCAGGAACGGCGTGTCGTCCGCGCCGACCACGATCAGCGATGGCACCTTGATGTCGGGCAGCAGCTCGATCACGCGGGCATCGCGCTGGGTCAGCATGCCGCGTGCGGCGAGCGCCAGTCCCTTGGCGTTGCGATGACTGGCGGCGGCGCGCTCGCGCGTTGCCGACTTCAGGACGTCGAGGCCTTCGCGATCGAGCCTGTCGGCGGTGGCGAGCGCCCGCGCATTCCAGGCCTCGCGCGCGTCGTCCTTCTTGAAGCCCGGCCCGGTGTCGATGATCAGCAGCGCGCGAGTCCGCTCCGGATGGGCGCGATAGAACGCGAGCGACATGTAGCCGCCGAGCGAGAGCCCGCCGATGATCGCGCGTTCCGCACCGGCCGCATCGAGGATTGCCGCCATGTCGGCGACCGTGAGCGCTTCGCTGTACGCCCTGGGATCATCGGGATAGTCGGACTGGCCGTGGCCGCGCATGTCCCACAGGATCAGCTTGTGCTCCCTGGCGAGCGCATCGACCTGGCCATGCCACATCGCCGACGTCGAGGAATAGCCATGGGTGAGCAGCAGCGGCGCTCCCTCGCCGTGAACTTCGTAATAGATATTGACGCCGTCCCGATTGATCCCAGGCATTGCTTCCGATCCTTTCTCGTTTCTTGTTCTCGCGAGCCGCAGCGACGGGGTGGCGCTTGCACTCTTGCGCGCCAAGTTACCTGGAAGAAACTGCCTGAGTGAAATGGCACGCATAGCCGATGACGCTCTCTGTTGCGTCCAGTCGCTGCACCAGCCCCATTCTCGCAACGCACAACGTCGCGACGGCGCGCTTGTTTCAACTCGTTCCAAATTGCATTTGCCACGGCAAGCGAACGCGATCATTCTGGCGGCCAAGGCTGGCGCCAGCCCGGTGGGCGTCCGCCATTCAAGTTGCCGCCGTAAGCGGCTTCATGCACCGGCAGGGGAAGACGCCTATGCCAACTCTCACCATCAACGGGCGGAGTCTGTCCGTGGATGCGGCGAACGACACGCCGCTCCTCTGGGCGATCCGCGAGCAATTGCAGATGACCGGCACCAAGTTCGGCTGCGGTGCCGGGCTGTGCGGCGCCTGCACCGTGCATGTCAACGGCGAAGCCGTGCGCTCGTGCCAGACCATGGTCGGCGACGTCGCCGGCAAGAAGATCACCACCATCGAAGGCCTCTCCGCCAAGGGCGATCATCCCTTGCAGAAGGCATGGATCGCCGAGCAGGTGCCGCAATGCGGCTATTGCCAGTCCGGCCAGATCATGCAGGCGGCCTCGCTGCTCGCAAAGAATCCCAATCCGACCAAGGAAGAGGTCGTGGCGCATATGGACGGCAATCTCTGCCGTTGCATGACCTATTCGCGGATCCAGAAGGCGATCATGCGCGCCGCATCCGAGATGCGCACCGCATCGGCCACCTCCAACGAGCGGAGGCCCACATGAACGAGCATGTCAAGAACCCGACACCTGAGACAACCGATCTCAGCCGCCGCTCCTTCCTCGTCGGCACTGCCGCGACCGGCCTCGTGCTCGGCTATGCCGGCGTGCCCGGCATCGATGCTGCGGCGGCCGCGGCACCCGCCAATTTCGAGCCGAGCGTCTGGTATGCGATCTCGCCGGATGGTCTCGTCACCGTGACCTGCGGCAAGGCCGACATGGGCCAGCACATCGCCTCGACGATGGCGCAGATCGTCTGTGAGGAGCTCGGCGCGAAGTGGAGCGACATGCGCGTGCAGCTCGCCTCCAACGACCCCAAGTTCAACGATCCGGTCCTGGGAGCGCAGATCACCGGCGGCAGCTGGTCGACCATGATGAATTTCGAGGCGATGAGTCGGGCCGGTGCGGCCGGCCGCATCGCCTTGACCGAGGCCGCGGCGGCAGCCATGGGCCTGCCACCTTACTTCAAGGACCAGCTCGTCGTCCGCGACTCCGTGATCTCGCATCCGAAGTCGAAGAAGCAGATGACCTTTGCCGAAATCGTCAAGAGCGGCAAGGCGACGAAGACCTTCACGCCGGACGAGCTCAAGGCAATCAAGCTGAAGACGCCGGATCAATACACCATGATCGGCGTCTCGGTGCCGCAGCTCGACATCCCCTCAAAAACCAACGGCACGGCCAAATACGGCATCGACGTGATGCTGCCGGGCATGGCCTACGGCAAGGTGGTGACCCCGCCGGTGCGCTTCGGCGCCACGGTGAAATCGATCGACGATAGCGAAGCCAAGAAAGTGCCCGGCTTCATGAAGGCCGTCATCCTCGACGACAAGACCGGAACCACGTCCGGCTGGGTCGTCGCGGTCGCCAACACCTACGCCAACGCCCGCAAGGCGGCGGACGCGTTGAAGATCGCCTATGACAGCGGTCCGAACGCCAAGCTGTCGAGCCAGTCGCTGCTGGATGAAGCCAAGCGGCTTCAGGGCTTGGAGGATTCCGGCCAGTTCTTCGTCAAGGACGGCGATCCCAATGCGGCGTTCGGCTCGGCGGCGAAAGTGGTCGAGGCCGAGTACACCACCAGCATCAACATCCATGCGCCGCTGGAGCCGATGAACGCCACCGCCGAGTTCAAGGGCGACATCCTGCACATCTATTCCGGCAACCAGTTCGCGACGCGCTCCGGCGCGATCGCGGCGGGCGCAGCCGGAATCGATCCGAAATTCGTCGTGATGCATCAGCATTGGCTGGGCGGCGGTTTCGGCCGCAGACTCGATGCCGACATGATGATTCCGGCCGTGCAGGCGGCGAAGGCGGTCGGCAAGCCGGTCAAGGTGATCTACTCGCGCGAGAACGACATGACGATGGATTTCTCGCGGCCGCTCACCTACCAGAAAGTGAAGGCCGGCGTGGACGGTGACGGCAAGCTCATCGCGATCAGCCACGATGTGGTCTCGGCCTGGCCGACCGCGCGCTGGGGAATTCCTGATTTCCTCACGCCCTCGGTCGACAAGAAGGGCCCGCTCGACAGCTTCACGGTCAATGGCGCGGACTTCTTCTACACCGTGCCCAACCATTACGTGCGCGCGATCAAGAACGAGCTCGCGCACAATGCGACGCCCTCCGGCCAGCTCCGCTCGGTGGCACCGGGCTGGACCTTCTGGGCGGTCGAAAGCATGATCGACGAGATCGCGGCTGCCACGGGCAAGGATCCCGCGCAGTTCCGCATCTCGCTGCTCGACGGCGCCGGCAAGAACGACGGTGGCGCACAGCGCTTACGCAACACGCTGCTCGCCGCGATGGGCCTGTCAGGCTACGGCACCCGGCAATTGCCGAAAGGCGAGGGCATGGGGGTTGCCTGCGTCTCGTCGCAGGAGCGCGCAACCGCGAGCTGGACAGCCTGTGTCGCCCATGTCGCGGTGGCGCCATCGGGCGAGGTGACCGTGAAGAAGCTCACGGTCGCAACCGACGTCGGCACGCAGGTGCATCCCGACAACATCCGCGCCCAGGTCGAGGGCGCGGCGCTGTGGGGGCTGTCGCTGGCGATGTACGAGAAGGCGACGCTGAAGGACGGTGGGATCGAGCAGACCAATTTCGATAGCTACCGGCCCTTGCGCATGAGCCAGACGCCCGAGGTCGCCGTTGCCGTCATCGCCAATGGCGACAAGGCCACCGGTGTCGGCGAGCCCGCGGTGACCGTGGTCGCGCCCGCCATCGGCAACGCCATCTTCAACGCCAGCGGCGCCCGCGTCCGCGCACTGCCGATCACGGCGGAGGCGGTGAAGGCGAGCATGAAGGCGTAAGGCGAGCTTGCGATTGCCGAATGAGATGATCCGCCGGAGGAAAGCCTCCGGCGGATTTGTTTTGCGCGCTTACATCCCCGCACTCGCTGTCATGCCCCGCGAAGGCGGGGCATCCAGTACGCCGCGGCTTTTCGGTTCCAGCCGCGCTGCCTCGGCGTACTGGGTCGCCCGGTCAAGCCGGGCGACGACAGCGCGAGGTGGGGCGAGAACGCCAAAAATTCGCCAGCGTTTTCAAAGCCAATTCTACTGTGCATGGGGTTGTTTTCGCGGTTTTGAAGTTCCCGCCTGCGGGGAACCAAAATCCCTAAAATTGCACCGAATTCCCCAAGGTCCCATTGAGCACGCCTCTTAAGGGCCAGAGAACCTGATCCGGCTTAGGCTCATGCCAAATCCCAATCCCATGCCTTGGGGAAGCCATGAACGCGCCAGCCAAATCCGCCGCCAAACGCCGGCTTCTGCTCGCCTCCGACCGGAGCGACGAGAGCTCCGAGCTCGCCAGCATCCTGAAGGCGGTCGGCGACGTCTCGACGGTGACGACGCAGGACATCCCCGAAAAACCCTCGCGCGATCTCTCCGGCCTCGTGGTCGACATTAACCTGCGCTCGCCCGAGAGCGTGCAGCGGGTGCGCAACAAGCTGCGCGGCGATGCCTATCGCTCGATGCCGCGGCTGTTCGTGCTCGCCGACGCGCTGCATCACGGCACCATGCAGGCGTGGGCGCTGGGCGCCACCGACACCATTTCGCGGCCGCTCCATGCCGACGCCATCCTGCAGCGCATCCGCGCCGCCTTCCCGGACACCGCCGTCTATGACGCGACCGACCGCGGCAAGACGCTCAACCGCGGCGTCGAGGCGGCGCATGCGGTGCTGGCGAAGATGTTCGAGAAGCTGCCGCTCGGCGTGCCCCTGACCTTCGACGACGTCATCGCGGCGGAAAGCAAGATCCTGAAGGCGATCAGGCATTCCTCGCTGCGCGAATGGCTCACCACGGTGGGCTGCCATCACGTCGGCAGCTATCGTCACTGCCTGTTCGTCACCGGCTTCGCGGTCGCCTTCGCGCAGCATCTCGGCATGCGCGAGGACGACCAGCGCCGCCTCGTCCGCGCCGCGCTGCTGCACGACGTCGGCAAGGCCTTCGTTCCCTCCGCGCTGCTCGACAAGCCCGGCAAGCTCACCGACGAGGAGATGGCCGAGGTCCGCCAGCATCCGCGCCGCGGCTACGACGCGCTTGCCGCCCAGGGCGGCTTCCCGCCGGAGATGCTCGACGTGATCCTGCATCACCACGAATTTCTCGACGGCAGCGGCTATCCGAACGGCCTGTCGTCGAACCAGATCAGCGACATCGTGCGTCTGACGACGATCGTCGACATCTACGCCGCCCTGGTCGAGAAGCGCGCCTACCGCATGCCGTTCACGCATTCGCGTGCGTTCGCCATGATGGAAGGCATGAACGGCAAGCTGGACCAGCAGCTGCTGCAGGCGTTCCGCCCGGTGGCGCTGGGGTCGTTCTGACGCGACATTCTCCGCTGCCGTAACTGCCGTAGGGCGGACAAGTCGCTTTGCCCACCCTACGATACTAACCCACCTGCGCGCTCACCCCAGCATCTTCCGCAGCTCCGCCTTCGCCACCTTCTCCAGCGTCGAGCGCGGCATGTCGTCGACCAGCCTGATCTCGCGCGGCACCTTGAAGTCGGCAAGGCTTTTGCGGCAGGCTTCCATCACGCGCTCGGGCAGATCCGGCGCGGCGCCGGCGACACCGCGCTGCGGGATGATGAAGACAACCGGCACCTCGTCCAGCATCGGGTGCGACTTCGCCACCACGGCGGCCTCGCGCACGCCTGGCACCAGCGCGATCACCTGCTCGATCTCGGAGGCCGCGACGTTCTCGCCGCCGACCTTCAGCATGTCCTTGGCGCGGTCGCCGAACTTGATGTAGCCGTTCTGCAGCCGCTCGACGCGGTCGCCGGTGAGGAAGAAGCCGTGCTCGTCGAAGCTGTCGCGCGTCGCTGTCTCGTTGTGCAGATATTCGGCGAACAGCGACAGGCCGGGGATGCCCTTGATCGACAGATTGCCGGTGCCGCCGACCTCGGTCGGCCGGCCGTCGTCGTCGGTGACGCGGATTTCATATTCGGGAGCGGCGCGCCCGATCGACATCGGGATGTTGGGCTGGTCGACCTCGCCGACGATGCCGTGGGTGATGGTCTCGGTCATGCCCCACCAGCCGATGACCTTGACGCCGAAGGCGGCAAAGGCCGGCGGCTCGTTGATCGCCGAGCCCCACAGGCGGAATTTGTGGTCCTTCGGGATCTCCTGCTCGAGCAGCGCCTTCATGCAGAACGGGATGGTCGAGGTCCAGGTCGCGCCGTGCTCGCGCGCGACGCCCCAGAAGCGGCTGGCCGAGAAGCGCGGCTGGATCACGCAAGTCGCCCCGACCCACAGCGTCGCCAGCATGGAATAGGCCAGCGCGTTGGTATGGAACAGCGGCAGATAGGCCTGATGCACGTCGCTCGCATGCAGGTCCTCGTGCGCGGCGTTGATCTTGGCGCCCCACAGCGCGTTGGCGTGGGTCCATAGCACCGCCTTCGGGCGCGAGGTCGTACCCGAGGTGTATTGAACGCTGCATGGCGCGAACGGATCGGCCGGGCGTTTCGGACGGTCGGCGCTGTCGGCGAACAGGGATTCAAAGCTGTCGCCGCGCGAGACCGCTTGCGCAGGGGTTGCGCCCGCATCATGCGAGGTCACCGCCAGCCAGCTTATGTTGCGGCAGTTCTGCGCGACGATCTCCGCATAGGCCGGCTGCGTGATCGCGGCGACCGCGCCGCAATGATCGGCAAAATACGCGATCTCGGCCGGCGCCGAGCGGGTGTTGGTGGTGACCGCGATGGCCCCCAGCTCGACACAGGCAAACCAGGCCAGCATCGCCTCGATGCAATTGTCCAGATGAATGAGCACATATTCGCCCGGTTTCACGCCGCGCCGTGCCAGCCCCGCCGCCAGCGCGCCGACCCGGTCGCGAAACTCGCCATAGCTCCAGCGCCGCGCCGGCGCATCGAACGGCGCCCAGATCAGGAACGGATGATCGCGCCGGACCTCGGCGCGCATCTTGAGCAACCAGGGCACGTCGAGCCCGTCGAACGGGCTCACGATTCCGGCGGTGGCTTGTCGAACTGGCATGGCTTCCTCCCGTGCAGCCTGCATCTTGATGGCGGCTGTCCTTTGATGATTGCGTCTTCCTGCCATCGGATGACGCCGGGAGCAAATCCGGGGGGCGCATGTCGTCCGCGCTCCCTCGGCCGTCATTGCGAGCGAAGCGAAGCAATCCAGACTGCCTCCGCCGAGCCGGTCTGGATTGCTTCGTCGCAAGCGCTCCTCGCAATGACGGCGTTTGGGGCGGGCGGTGCGGTCCTATCGGCCTCAATCTTCGTACGACGAAATCTCGATCAGGCTGCCATCCGGATCCCGGCAATAGACCGAGCGCAGTGTGCCGCGCGCACCCTGCCTGGGAACCGGGCCTTCCTCGATCGCGACGCCGTGGGCCTGCAAATGCGCCACCACCTCGTCGGGCGCAGCGGAGGTGAGGAAGCAGAGATCCTCGCTGCCGGCGGTCTGGTGGTCCGCGGTGAACCACTCCACCTTGTCGGCATCGCGCGGCCGGACGTTGATCCTCTGGTTACCAAAGTGAAGCGAAGTCCGCGGCGCTTTGCCGCCGCCGGGATCGAACAGCTTGACTTCCATGCCGAGAATCCTGCGGTACCACGCCGCGGTGGCCGCGACATCGGCGACGTTGATCACGAGATGATCGAGAGCTTCGACCTTGACCGGCATGTCTTATCCTTTCGTCGCGATGCGCCCCGTGCACTTTCCGCCTGCGGCAAGCTTTGTTACAACCCCGCCGACGCCGGGTTCAAGCGATCTGGCTTCAAGAACAACACTTGGGAGAACCCTTGAGATGATCACTCGCCGTACCGCGCTGGGCCTGCTCGCCGCCAGTCCGCTTGCAGCCACCCCGCTGTCGAAGGCTCTTGCCGCCGATTATCCGGCCCGGCCCGTGAAATGGGTGGTCGGCTATCCGCCGGGCGGCGCCACCGACATCCTGGCACGACTGATCGGGCAGCGGCTTTCGGAAAAGCTCGGCCAGCAATTCGTGGTCGAGAACAAGCCGGGTGCCGGCAACAACATCGCGACCGAATCGGTCATCAATGCCGAGCCCGACGGCTACACGCTGCAGATGGTCAATCCGGCCAACTACATCAACGCCTCGCTCTACACCAACCTGAAGTTCAACTTCGTGCGCGACATCGCGCCGATCGCCTCGTTCCAGCGCGTGCCGAACGTGATGACCGTCAACAAGGACGTGCCGGCCAAGAACGTCGCCGAGTTCATCGAATATGTGAAGGCCAATCCCGGCAAGGTCAACATGGCCTCGTCCGGCAACGGCACCTCGGTGCATCTGTCCGGCGAGATGTTCATGGCCATGACCGGCTGCAAGATGCAGCACGTGCCCTATCGCGGCGCGGCACCCGCGATCACCGACATGCTCGGCGGCCAGGTGCAGGTGATCTTCGACAACATGCCCTCGATCATCCAGCACATCCGCTCCGGCTCGCTTCGTGCGATCGGCGTCACCACGGCGGAGCGCTCGCCGCAATTGCCCGACGTGCAGACGGTCGCCGAGACCGTGAAGGGCTACGAGGCCAGCGCGCTGTTCGGCATCGGCGCGCCGAAGAACACGCCGAAGGACATCATCGCCAAGCTCAACGCCGAGGTCAACGCGGTGATCAAGGAGCCCGACATGGCCAAGCGTCTGGTCGAGCTCGGCGGCGAGCCGCGGGTGCAGACTCCGGAAGCGTTCGGCGAGGAGATCAAGGCCGAGACCGAGAAGTGGAAGAAGGTGGTCGAGTTCGCCGGCCTGAAGGTCGAATAGCGATCTTGTGACGACCGGGAATGGAGCCCTGCCGTTCGGCAGGGCTTTTTTCCTGCGCGCTCTATTTCGTGCAACCGCCGGCGCGGCGCGTGCGGCCTGTCGCGCCGTATTGGAGCCGCGATTTACCGCTTCGCGTCGGCCTGCTCCGTCGTGGTGCACGAGAGCAGCATCGTGTAGGCGCGCGCGTTGCCGGCGATGTCGGTGGTCTTCAGCTCGCCCTTGGGCTCCGCGGTCTGGTAGGGCACCACGGAATTGTCGAGGAAGTCGCGCAGGGCGCCGGTCTTGATGGCGAAGTTGATGTTCTCGGGAATGTCGCCGGTCATGGCGGCGATACGCAATCCCGGGATCTTGGCGGTGACCACGCCCACGATCTGGCCGGTGGTGTCGAACAGCGGGCCACCGCTGTTGCCGGGCTGCACGGGCGCGCTGATTTGCAGGAAACGCGTGTCGTTGCGCATGCCGCTGAGCGAGCTCACGATCCCGGTCGTCACTCTTAGGTCCGAGCTGAGCAATCCGTGGTAGGGAAAGCCGATCGCGACGACGGAATCGCCGGCGCGGAACGAGCGGTCGCGAATCCGGGCGAAATCCTTGAACGTCGCCGTCGACGGCGCCTGAAGCAAGGCGAGATCATTGTTGGCGTCGGTCGAAACGACGCGCAGCACCATCGCGGCCTCGCCGGTGAGGTTGCCCTTGATGTCGCCGACGCAGCCATTGACCACGTGATTGTTGGTGACGATGTGCCCGCTCGCGCTCACGACGAAACCGGTGCCACTCTGCGATTTGACGGACTTGCTGGCGGCAGGCGGCGGCGTCTGCTTGTCCGGCGCGGCCTGCGGCTTGGCGGCAACCTTTGTAAAATCGCCGGCCTTGTCCAGCCCGTCGGCCTTGACTCGCGTTACGCAATTGCTGACCGCGGCGATCAAGGGCGCAGTTGACGTCAAACTGAACTGAAAAGGTGTGCCTCTCGCCACCGCCACCATCAGGCTCGCCTTCTGGAAAGCACGCGCGACGTTGGTGGGCAGAACGGCCGAGACCATCACCTCGGATAATGCGGTCGCGAAGAGCCTCACCTCGGCCTGTCCGTCGAAAGTCACGTCGATCGTCAGGTTCTCGCCCTTCTTGAAACGAAACGCTGAATTGGCAAAGCCGAGCAGCCACGCATTGTTCGAATCCTGGCCGACGAGCAGCGTCATGCCGTTGGCATAGGGCGTGCTTGCGGCGCAATGGGAGAATGCGCCGGTTGAATCGTTGGTGTAGGCGCCGCCGTTCCAGTTGCCGACGTGGATGGTGCCGAAAGGGCCCGCCGCATGAGCGAGACCGGCGAGCAACGCCTGGGAAACAAACGCAACGACAAATGACTTAAGCCACATATTCAGCCCCCGGGAATGTTTTGGATCCATCTTATCCGGGGCAGACGGTGTCGTGCAACCGCCAGTTGTTCGTTTGGGCCGGACGTCCCGTCGCGGCTTTCGGGCTTGCGTTTACTTTGCGTCGCTATATACTTTGCAATACAAAGTAACGGGTCAGCAATCCCGGCAAGTCCGTGCGGAGCGAGGTTCTGGCGTTGCCAATGCGCGATCTCGACAAGGCCCTGGCCGATATCGTGGCGATCCGCAGCCAGATTGCGGCCGGCACGGCATTCCGCGGTTACGGCCCGGCGACAATGGCCGCGACCGGTGCCGTCGCGCTCATCACGGCGGTGCTGCAATTCTGGCTGCTCGGCGATCCCACCGGTGAGCCGCTCGGCTTCTTCGCCGGCTGGTTTGTCGCCGCCATGCTGTCCGTCCTGATCATCGGGATCGAGATGCGGGCGCGTTCGCGCCGCCATCATTCGGGTCTGGCCGATGCCATGATCCACCAGGCGGTCGAGCAGTTCCTGCCCGCGGGCGTTGCCGGCGTGCTGCTGGCGGTGGTGATGTGGAAGTTCGCGGCCGAGACGTTGTGGCTGCTGCCGGGCCTGTGGCAGATCCTGGTGTCGCTCGGCATTTTCGCCTCCGTCCGCTCGCTGCCGCGCACCGTGGCGCTCGCCGGCGCCTGGTATTTCGTGTCCGGCTTTTCGGTGGTGGTGATCGCGAGCCAGACCCACACGCTGTCGCCATGGACCATGGGCTTGCCCTTCCTGATCGGGCAGTCGCTGATGGCGGCCATTCTGCATGTCGCATCCGGAGACCATGATGCCGAAGACTGACAGCGCACCCTTCTCCTACGAAGGGCTCGACCGCGTGATCCACGAGAAGGCGAGGCTCGGTCTTCTGACCTCGCTGATGGCGCATCCCAAGGGGCTGGCCTTTGCCGACCTCAAGCAGCTGTGCGGCCTCACCGACGGCAATCTCAGCCGGCACCTTGCCGTGCTCCAGGAGGCCGGCCTCGTCGACGTGACCAAGGGCTACGAGGGCAACCGTCCGCACACCACCTGCCGCCTCACCAGGACCGGGCGCCGCCGTTTCCTCGACTATCTCGCCGTGCTGGAGCGCCTGGTGCGCGACGCCGCCAAGGCCGCCGGCCGCGAGGCGCCGTCGCTCGGCCGCCTCAGCATCGTCTCGACCTGATCCTTCCCCTTTTTTGACCGGAGACTTTGCAATGCAAAGTGATGCGTCCCATAACGAGAAGCTTCATGTCGGCATCATCATGGACGGCAACGGACGATGGGCGACGCGACGCGGCCTGTCGCGCGTGCGCGGCCACGAGGCCGGCGTCGAAGCCATCCGCCGCATCGTCGAGGCCGCGCCCAAGCAGGGCATCGGCACGCTGACGCTCTACGCCTTCTCCGCCGACAATTGGCGGAGGCCAAAAGCCGAGGTTGCCGCATTGATGACCTTGCTGCGCTTCTATCTCGCCAACGAGGTGCAGAGCCTGGTCAAGAACGGCGTGCGGCTCACCGTGATCGGCCGCCGCGATCGCCTGCCCGACGGCATCGCCAGCGCGATCGCGCAGGCCGAACGGGCCACCGCCGGCGGCGGCACGCTGCATTTGCGCATCGCGGTCGACTATTCCGCGCGCGACGCCATCCTCAACGCCGCGGCGAAGGCGGCGGCGCTGGCCAGTCTCACCCGCGAAGCCTTCTCGCAGCTCGTCACCGGCGAAGCCGGCCTGCGCGACGTCGACCTCATCATCCGCACCTCGGGCGAGAAGCGGCTCTCGGACTTCCTGCTCTGGGAAGGCGCCTATGCCGAGCTGCACTTCACCGAGCGGATGTGGCCCGAATTCGACGCCAGCGATCTCGCCGCGGCTCTGGCCTCCTTCCACGGCCGCGAGCGCCGCTTCGGCGGATTGCAGGCCATCCTGCCCGGAGAGGCGCCCTCGCTCTCTCGGGTGTGACGCGCCTCGCGCGCCAGCCGGCCCCCGCTGATTGCCGCCTGGCATGGATCGTGCTCTAGTCTTTCGGCGTTGGGTATCGTCCCGCGACGGGAGGTTTCGCACCATGCGCGCAGTCCTCAATTATTGCACCGGCGGAACGGAACGGCAGCTTGCCGCCGGCACCATCATCGTCGCCGAAGGGGGCACCTCCGGCCATCTCTTCGTGCTGATGCAAGGCAGGCTCGAGGTGCTCAAAGGTGAGATGGTGGTTGCCACCGTCACCGAGCCTGGCGCGGTGCTGGGTGAGATGTCCGTGCTGCTGGGCCAGCCGCACACCGCAACCGTACGGGCCTGCTCCGACGCGATCGTCTACGAATTCGAGGATGCGGCCTCGTTCCTCGAGAAGGAGCCGGGCGTGGCGCTGCTGATCGCAAAAATGCTGGCGCAGCGGCTCAACGTCGCCAACACCTACCTCGCCGATCTCAAACGGCAATATGCCGGCCACGGCACGCATCTGGCCATGGTCGGCGAGGTGCTCCAGAGCATGATCAACCTGCCGCCGCTTGAGGTTTCGCCAGGCTCGGATCGGCAATCCGATCCAAGAATGTGAGCCAGTCGGGCGGCGCCTCGATGGGGGCGGCGGGCCGCCGCAGCGGCGCATTCAGGTCGATCCACTGCGCCTCGCCGGCCGCCAGCCAGAACGCCTTGTCGGCATCGAGATCGAGCACGATGTAGGTTGGGGGACGGCCGGGTTGCAGGCCCGTGTTGAAGACCCAGGTCTGGCCCAGCCGGTCGAACCACGATCCATTGCTGATGAAGGGTGATTGATGCACATGGCCCGAGATCACCATCGACGGCTGGTATTGCATGATCCACTGCACCAGCTCGACGTCGCCGAAGAAGCGCTTGCCGCCCCAGCTCGTCGGTGAATCCGCCGGCGGCGCATGATGCGCCCAGATCCAGCGCTGCGGCCTGACGGCCGCGACATCGCGCAACTGCTCGATGAGGCGTTGCTTGACCTGAGGTCCATCCCACCACGGGCACACGGTGAACAGGGTATCGCCGACCGTAAGGCCGTCGCCGTCGCAGGCGATGCCGAGCTCGCGCACCTCCGAGATCCAGCGCGAAACCTTCTCACCTTCGGCGTTGCGCTCGTCGAGATCGTGATTGCCGGAGCAGAGGATCACGCGGGTCGTCGCGGCCAGCAGCGCGAGGTACTTCTTCACCACCACGATCTGCGCGCGGAAATCGACCATCGAGCCGATGTCGAGTGCGTCGCCGGCGAAGATCACGAGGTCGAATCGCGGCGCCGCGCTGACCAGCCAGTCGAGCTGAGGCAGCGAATAGTGCAGGTCGGCCACGACCAGGCAGCGCATGGAAAATCCAACGGCCAGAGATCAAAAATGTCAGGGAATTCCAAAAACGGCATAAAGCAAGAAGCAGACCAGCCCGCCCGCCCCTTTGCGTCAATCCTATGAGCGACAGCATGCTGCGTCCCGTCGCAGAGCGCAAGGGGCGGCAATGCGGGGGCTGGACCGGATCGCCGAATTCTGGTGTCGTGGCCTGCCCTCAACGCCTGTGTTCACATGACCCCCTTCAAGACCATTCGCGCCCGCGCCGAGAAGCGCAAGGGCGGGCCCAAGGCGCTGGACAAATTGATGCCGGCGAAGCCCGACCTGAAGCGTCTGGCCAAGCTCGGCGACGATCGCATTCTGGCCGAGATGACCAAGCGTGTGTTCTGCGCCGGCTTTGCCTGGAGCGTGATCGATTCGAAATGGGATGGCTTCGAAGAGGCTTTCCTGCATTTCCAGCCGGCCAAGCTCAGCTTCCAGCCGGAAGACTATTGGGAGGGCCTGTTGCGCGACGCCCGCATCGTGCGCAACGGGGCCAAGATCATGTCGGTGCGCGACAACGCCGCTTTCGTCCAGGAGATCGCGAAGGAGCATGGCAGCTTCGGCAAGTTTCTGGCGAAATGGCCTTCGTCGAACCAGATCGGCCTGCTCGATCTCCTGACCAGGCGCGGCAGCCGTCTCGGCGGCAACACCGGCCAGATGCTGCTGCGCTTCGTCGGGTGGGACGGCTTTGTGACGTCAAAAGACGTCGTCGTCTGCCTGCGCGATGCCGGTCTCGACATTGCAGAAGAGGTCAAGTCGAAGGGCGATCTCGCCAAGGTGCAGGCGCAGTTCAACGCCTGGGCCGAGGAAACCGGCCTGCCCTACACCCATCTATCGCGCATTTGCGCGCTGTCGGTGGGCGAGAACCGCAGCGAATAGTCGGTGAGCGCAGCTCACGGCCAGATCGTGTGAATCCTGTGGCGATCTCGTGCCGTGAGCGCGGCAGATGCGACGCGCGATCACAAAATACATTTCGCCGGAACATTTGTCCGCAGCACCTGTTCGGGCTTGAGCCAGGCGGACAAAGGCGCAGGGAACGCGTGCTTCCGCTCAAGGCTATGAAACCGGACACAGAACGGAGCAGCTCATGAAGCTCACATCCGAACAGGTGAAGCAGACCGTCAACCAACTCGGCGCTCAGGTGCTGCCCGACGAACATCCCGCCATGCCGCAGCTCAACAGCATGTTCGGCGAGCACACCTTCTTCGTCGACGAAATGGGCCTCAAGGTGCTCGAGCCCGCCGCATCGCTCGGTGCCGATCGCCAGAGCGGCGAAGTCGTCAGCCTCGCCGATTGGGGCGATTCCGACCTGACCCGCCTGATGGCGCACGAGCCCGAGCCGACCGGCGTGATCGTGGTGTTCGAGCACATGCGGCATTGAGTGCGATGAGACCGGGTCTGGATGCTGCAACGGAGCTCCACTCCCTCTCCTGCTTGCGGGCAGGCAATCGCATATGAATGACACGGGTACTGTCTAGGCTTGCTCCGCCTCTCCCGCTTGCCTTGCGGGAGAGGCCGACGCGCTCGCAGAGTGCGGCGGGTGAGGGCTCTCGCCGCGCAGGGACATCCTCAGTTATTCTCAACAGTGCCTGCGCGGAGACACCCTCTCCCCAGCCCTCTCCGCGCGAGCGAAGCTCGTCGCGCCCCGCAAGCGGGGGAGGGAGCCCAGTGCCGATGCATCCTGCACATCAAATGCGATAGCCTAGCGTTTCCCGCGAGCGGTCTCGCTCAGATGCCGAGCGTCAGCTGCGGCTCCGCATCGTCGCCGGCCTGGAGGGCGGACAGCGAGACACCCAGCAGCCTGACGCGCTTTCCCAGCGGCATCCCGGCCTCGAGCAGGCCGCGGGCCAGCCGCTCCAGATCGTCCCGCCCCCTGACCGGCGCTGCGACGGACCTGCTGCGCGTGATGATCTCGAAGTCGGCGAACTTGATCTTCAGAGTGACGGTGCGGCCGCGATTGCCGGTCGCCTCGCAATGGCGCCAGACCTTGTCGACGAGAGGTCTGAGCTCGGCCGCCAGCGCGTCATATTCGGCGAGGTCGGTCGAGAACGTGTTCTCCGCGCCGATGGACTTGCGAATCCGGTTGGCCCGAACCGGCCGTTCGTCGACGCCGCGCGAGATCCAGTAATAATAGGCGCCCGACTTGCCGAAATTCGCATTCATGAATTCCAGCGTCTGGTTGCGGATGTCGAGGCCGGTGAACAGGCCGAGCGAATTCATCTTCGCAGCCGTCGCCGGTCCGATGCCGTGAAACTTCCCGACCGGCAGCGTTTCGACGAAGGCCGGTCCCATCTCCGGCGCAATCACGAACTGGCCGTTGGGCTTGCGATGATCGGAGGCGAGTTTTGCCAGAAACTTGTTGTAGGAGATGCCGGCCGACGCGTTGAGGCCGGTCTCGGCCTTGATCTTCTCGCGGATCCGCAGTGCGATGTCTCGCGCCAGCGGGATGCCTTGGAGATTTTCCGTCACGTCGAGATAGGCCTCGTCGAGTGACAACGGTTCGGTGATCGGCGTGTGCTCGGCGAAGATGTCGCGGATCTGCCTGGAGATCGCCTTGTAAACCTCGAAGCGCGGCCTGACGAAGATCAGATCGGGACATTGCCGCTTCGCCGTCACCGACGGCATGGCGGAGCGAACGCCGAACTTGCGCGCTTCGTAGCTTGCGGCCGCGACGACGCCGCGCTCCGCCGAGCCTCCGACCGCAACCGGCTTTCCACGCAGCTCCGGATTGTCGCGCTGTTCCACCGATGCATAGAAAGCATCCATGTCGATATGGATGATTTTGCGCACCGGCGAGGCCGCGCCGGTCACCGTGTCGGATTCGCTCATGGAAAGATGATACAATTGCGCCATGAGAAGCGCGAGGTGGTGGATGTTTCAGTTGTTGCTCTTCGTGGCAGGCGTGGTCGGAATCGGCTGGCTGATCGGCGCGACGAATCCGCCCGGGGAGTGGTATGCCGGCCTTGCCAAGCCGGGCTTCGTGCCACCGAACTGGGCGTTCCCGATCGCCTGGACGATCCTTTACATTCTGATCGCTGTTGCGGGATGGCGAACCTTTCGCCGCGAACCCAGGGGCAAACCGATGCGGGCCTGGGCAGCACAAATGGCCCTGAACTTTGCATGGTCTCCGGTCATGTTCACGATGCATCAGATTGGCGCCGCGCTCGTCATCCTCATCGCTCTGTTCGTCGCGATCGTGGCCTACATCAGCCTCGAGCTGTCACGCGACCGGCTCGCCGCCGCCTTGTTCGCACCCTATGCAGCCTGGGTCGCATTTGCCGGCGTGCTCAATGCGGCGATCTGGCGGTTGAATTGAGACGCTGCGTCTCGACCGCTTCAAAAAACAATCTCCGGCTTGTGAGTGGCAAGTATGGACACGCGATCCAATATGAGCCCGCGGAGGACAGCCCATGCAATACAGCTCCGAGCTCATTCACACCATGCGTCAAGCGCTGGAGACCGTGATGGCAAGCGTGCCGGCCCATCAGTCGGTGTTCGGCCTGAAAGCGGCCGTCGCCGAATGCATACTGAATGCCGCCGCACACGGCCAGACGTCGTATGACGGACTGGTGACGGCTGCGTCCGACCAGATTCAGGCAATCATAGCGATGCTGACGTGAGTGCCGGCACTTGAATGGCTGGCAACTGGCGCACCCGACACGATTCGAACGTGTGACCTTTGCCTTCGGAGGGCAAGGGTGGATAGATTACTCTTGCTTACCTGAAATCCCTTGGAATTGATCATCCTCGCATATAGGCTGAAATCAGCCTGATTTGGGGGCTACGGTCGTTTCCTCAGATTTCCCCCGTTTTCCGGCATCTGCTTACCCGGTGCTTACCCGAGGGGAAATGCCAAAGCTTACGAAACGCACCGTCGATGCGGCGGAAACAACCGGCAAGGATCTCTTCCTCTGGGAGGAGGAGTTGCCGGGGTTCGGCCTGCGCGTCAAGAAGAGCGGCGCAAAGTCCTTCGTGGTGCAATATCGGAACGCGAACGGGCGCAGCCGGCGGCTCACTCTGGGGCGGTACGGCGTCCTGACGCCGGAGGAGGCCCGTCGAGACGCGAAACTGGCTCTGGCGGATGCTGTTCGCGGGCAAGATCCCGTCGAGGCCAAGAAGCTGGCCCGCGGCGCCATGACAGTCGAGGAGCTCTGCCGGGAGTACCTAGACAAGGCCGAGCGCGGCCTCATCCTCACGCGGCGGGGCGAGGTCAAGAGCAAGACGACCCTGTACAGCGACAAGGGTCGTATCGAGCGGCACATAATCAAGCTGGTCGGCAAGAAGACCGTGAAGGGTTTCACCTCCACAGACGCAAAGGGTCTCCAGCGCGACATCATCGCCGGCAAATCGGCCGTCGACGTCAAGACCAAGGCCCGAGGACGGGCAATCGTGACTGGCGGGAGGGGAACCGCGGCCCGGACAATGGGCCTTTTGGGGGGCATCTTCAGCTATGCCGTTGACGAGGGCTATCGGCCGGACAACCCGGTCAGTGGCATTCGTCGCCCCAAAGACCAAACCAGAGAGTGGCGCCTAGATGACGCTGGGTATCGGCGCCTGGGTAAGTGCCTAGCCACCGCCGAGGTAAACGGCGAGCACTGGCAGCGCGTCCTCGCGAGCCGGACATCCGCCATGACTGGTTGCCGGCTGGACGAGGTGGAGGGACTGCTGAAGACCGAGGTGGACACCACCGGGATGGCCCTTCGCCTCGGCGACAGCAAGACTGGCAAGAGCATTCGTCCTGTTGGACCGGCAGTTATTGCGGTCCTGAAAGAGGCGATGGCCAAGTCTAAGTCGAAATATGTCTTTCCTGCCATAACGACCGACACGAAACATCATACCGGCTTGACGCGATGGCTGCAGAAGGTGTCGGCGAAGGACGTCCCGGGGATCACCAGCCATGGCTTACGGCACTCGTTCAGCTCAACGGCCGAGGACCTAGGCTACACGATACCGACGATCAAGGCGCTCATCGGGCATTCCAAAAAGGGAAACGTGACGCTGGGCTATCTTCACAAAATCGACGCGGCGCTCCTGGCGGCTGCCGACCGCGTCGCCAAGCACATCGATGACGCCATGAACGGAAAGAAGCAGAGCAAGGTCGTTCAGTTTCGGAAGGCCTGACCAATCGGCGCGGCTAGGGTAGCTCCCGAAAAGCTGGTCCGCACCAGCCTGCCGCGTCGACCATTTGCGGGAGCACTAGCGGAGTGCGGTTGTGAAGAAGAAAAGCCATAAGGCGGCAACGGTCGACTTTGAGCACAAGCGAATCGAAGAACGTCACGAACCAAGCGGCAGTGTCACATACCTCGAGACACGCGGTGCCCGAGAGGCGAGCACAGTGTTTCTGTTCGAAGATATCGAGCAGACCCTCTCGATGGGCAACTATCAAGGGTATACTGCGGCGGACACTTATTCTTCCTTCTTTGAGGCCGCACACCACTGGTTAAAAGAGGCCGGCGAGAAAACATTCTTCGAGGTCGTGGATGACGTCGAACGGGTGAAAATGGAGTTGCCGGCCGAAGAGCGTACAGGGGAAGTTGATCGGTTCATCTTCCAAAAGTGGGCCTTTGAAGTCGGCATGAAACATGGCTTCTTGTCTCCAGCTGCAATTGCGGCTGAGTTTGTTTCGGCTTCTGATTACCTCCACCGGCTGGTGAACGGAAACCAGGAGCTTCAGCGCGCGATCTATCAATTCGCAGAAGCTTGGCACTGGTTCCAGTTCGAAGGGAAAGGCGAGCATGAGCTGGCCGCTATAGGGCTTCAGAGTGCCAGAGCCAGAATGATGGGCCCGCAGGCGCGGCGAGAGATGGGCGATCTGCGAAAGAAGATTGTCTTGAGCGCCTACGAGGCCTTCGCCGCCGACGAGAAGAATGGAGCATCCAGGACCAGTGCCAAGGCCGCGGCCGGTGCGCTCTTGGCTGGAATTAACCGCAAACTGACCGATCTGAACCGCAAAAACATCGCCCTTAAGACTCTCACCGACGAGCTGCGGCCGATTATCGAAGAGCGCTTTCCTAAGAAGAAATCCAAACGATAATTCCTGAATGGCCAATTCCGGGAATATCGCAATCCGAATTGGCCAATCCGGGAAACTGGCAGTCTTCCGAAATTTCCTCCAGGCGATATTCCTCGCCTCACGTTGACGCGGAGTTTTCCGCATTGCTGTGAGGCCCTGATGAACGAAGACGCGAACTTGAGGAATGAGCGCCTGCTCCGACGTGCGCAGGCGGCAAAATATATCGTCGATACCTACAACGTACCCTGCTCTCCGAAGACGCTGGCAAAACTGGCATGTGTCAGTTCGGAGGGGCCGCCCTTCCACGCCGGCAGATTTCCGCTCTATCCGATCTCCGGGCTGGACGCATGGGCGAAGAAAAAAATCGGCCCCCTGGTCAGATCGACCTCCGAAGTCGATCGCGCGGCCTGATCACTACCACATCCCCATAACGAAAACCCGGCAGCACGATCCACATCTTGGCGGATCAGATCGTGCGCACCGGGCTCTCTAGGAGTCTTTAAACTTGAAAACCTGTAGCAAACGACGTCTCAAAGCACAATCAGTTTCCGACCTTCCGTTGTTCAGCTGGCGCGTAGTCGTGCTGCACCCGACCACGCGAGCCGGGAGCTTCGTCGCGCGCCGGTATCGCGTCCATCCGGCGGTCGCCGACTTGATCGCGAACCTGGCCGGCATCGGATCGGGGGTGGAGCAATGAGCAGCATCACCATCCAGAAATCGGACGGGTCACGTCGAACCTTCACGGGTCGCCAAGCTTGGATGCTGCGGAGGCTGATCGACGCCGGATCGACCGGGATCACCCTGCTGGAAACGCCGGGTCCGAGGTGCTCGCACTACATCTACATGCTCAGGAAAGCGGGATTGAGCATCTCGACCACGAGCGAACCGCACGCCGGGGCATTTCCCGGCATGCACGGCCGCTATCGGCTCGAAACCCCCATCACCGTTGTTGCAGAGGCTGCGTAATGAATTTTCATCACTCACGCGCGCCGCTGACCGCAGCGGAGTTGAAGCGGCGTGCCGAAGCGCTGATGGCGAACGGTAAAGACAAGCCGGAGAATCACTCCGAGGCCGAGGCAGCAGCTTCGGAAGCGGGCGACCAACGGCAGTACGGCCCCACGGCTGCGAAAGTGCTGCGCGACGTCAAACGCAGCGTTGCGTTGGCATCTCAAGGGGCCAAGTTCGCCGTGTTCACGGAAGCCGCCGCAACGCTGGCGGAAGCCGTGGCGAGCCAATGGGTGCCCAAAAGCGTGATGGTTGATCGTCTCTCAGAAATCGCCATCGCTCACCGATACTTTGGGCAAGATCGGCGCGAGGTGGAAGAGCTGATCGGCCAATACGCCGAACGGACCTCCGCCCCGAAGCAGAAGCCCGATCAAACCGCGTCTGGTGCCAAGCCCGCAAAGCGCAGGTTGATTGCGCATCGCGCCAGCGACCTCGAACCGGAGAAGCTCGTCTGGGTCTGGCCCGGCCGCATCCCGGAAGGCAAGCTCGTCCTGTTGGGTGGTCCGCCCGGTTTGGGCAAGAGCCAACTGACCGCCTTCATGTCGGCCACCGTCTCGAACGGTGGTCACTGGCCGTGTGGTGAGGGCTCGACGCTCCCGGGTGACGTCATCTTCATGTCCGCGGAGGATGGTGTGCAAGACACCATCATCCCGCGCCTCATGGCGGCGGGGGCCGATCGTGACCGTGTTCACATCGTCTCGGCCGCGACGAAACCGGACGGGACCGGACGGAAGACGTTCAGCCTGAAGACGGACGTCGATCTCCTGGAAGAGATGGCGAGGAAAATCGGCACGGTCAGGTTGATCATCGTCGATCCGATCAGCGCGTACATGGGCGGCAGCGACGGCAACGGGAACGTAGAGACCCGCGAAGTGCTGGAGCCGTTGGCCGACATGGCAAACCGTCTGCGCATCGCCGTGGTCGCCGTGACGCACCTCAACAAGGGTGGAGGTGGCGGCAACCAGAGCGCGTTGAACCGGTTCGCCGGATCGATCGCTTTCGTGGCTGCGGCCCGAGCTGCGTTCGCCGTGATCGAGGATCCGGAGGACGACGAGCGGCGGTTCTTGCTCCAGGCCAAGAATAACCTCGGCAAGAAGTGCAAGGGATTGGCCTTCCGGCTCGAGCAGCGCCTGGTGGGCGACGACGTCATGTCATCGAATGTCATGTTCGAGGGCGACCACGTCAGCGAGTCGATCGACGAGGCGCTGACCGCCTCTGAGAACCGAGGCGCCAAGAAGGGCCAGTCGGGCGGCGGCAAGGAGGATGTCATCCAATTCTTGAAGGACATCTTGTCAGGTGGACGGGTGGATGTCCTCGAGGTCGAGCGCCAAGCCAGGGCCGCAGCGCTGCTGGAGGACGACAAGCGGCTGAGCAAGAGCAAGGCCTTCCGCGATGCCCGGACGGAGCTGGGCATCAAGTCCACCAGGGACGGCTTCGGCCCCGGGTCCCGGTACGTCTTGGAGTTGCCAGACGTATCATGGGCGCCCAAAAACCCCATGGGCGCCCCCTCCCAAACAAGGGCGCCTATGGATGATTTGGGCGCCCATGGAGAGGGTGGAGGCCTGCAATGACGGGCCTCCGAATCCGCCTGAAGGATCGGAGAGCGCATTGGCTCTTCCGGTTCGAATGCGACGGCCAATCCTATACTGGGGGTATCGGCCGGTTCGAGGATGGCCGAATCGCGGAGGTCTTCATCAACGGGACGAAGGTTGGCACGGCTGCCGAAACCAACGCTCAGGACGCGGCAATCGTCGCGTCCTTGGCCCTTCAGCATGGCTGCCCGATCGAGACGATCCAGCATGCTTTAGCAAGGTCAGGCGGTTCGGCGGGCCCCTTGGCAACGCTGCTTAGGAGGGTCGAAAATGAAACCGCCTGAGGCTACTCATTTTAAGATCCTCACACCCTACGATCCTAAGGAAGGCATCAGCCTTGCTATGGCAGCCAAGAGGGCAGGAAAGTCCGAGACGACCATCCGGAATTGGTGCCCTCAGCATGGCCTTGGGCGTCGTGTCGGAGGTGGGGTTTGGGTCGTCAGCCAAGTCGCTCTAGCGATGTTTTTGGACGGCGATATGAAGGCCCTCGCGGCGTACCATTCCGGCGACCATTCAACCCCGCCAGTTGCTCAGTACTTTGAACGGTTCGGTCTGCCTCAGTTCAAACCTGCCGCAAGCGGTGGCGGAGCGGACCTGCGCCGGCAGATCCGCTAGGACCGCTTGTGACCCAAAGCCGACCTAGTCCGTGCCCGTTGATGACAATTGCATCGCCGAGTAAGCTTGTGTCATTGCCAAAAGCAGGGGCGTCTCATAAACAACCTTTGACCCCGAACCTAACCTTTAGGAATGCTTGAGCGGGAATCCTTCTGCACGGTCTATCCAGCCTTGATGCAAGTGGCAAACCTTTCACATTATTCAGTTCTTAGAGCGGCTCGGTCGCGTTGCACTTGAATCGGCGGATGACCCGAGCTTCGATGGACACGTTCGTGATCGGCGTGGGCAAAATGCCGATGTGGCGATCGGAGCGTCGTCACGATAGATGTGCTAGGTCTCGTGGTTCGTATTGGCGGATCGGCGGCTGGTTAGGGCGGTCATGGCCCGGCGTTAAGACATAGCAGGTCACAATCTTGCGAAATTTTCTTCATCGGCAGGCCGAGGTCTTCCTAAACCGTCAGAAATCAACTGAAATCGCAACATATGTTCGAGCAACAACTTAGGTTCGCTGCAGCAGCTATCTCGTCCGGAAACTTAGCTGCGGGCGAGGTCGTCTGCCGGGATATTGTCGATCGTGACCCGCGCAATGCTGCCGCGCTTAACTTTCTCGGCGTCATCGCTGTCCAGGTTGGCGTGACCGATCAGGCCGCGACCTATTTTAAGATCGCAGCCCGGGCCGATCCAAATAACGATCAAGTCAAGAACAACCTCAAGAAATTGAGAAAGCATACACGTATCGAGCGCGCCAAAGCACCTGGCCAGCGATATTTGCTCGCAAAGAGCTGGGGCTTTGGTTTTTGGTCCGACGTATCCCAGGTGCTTGGCAATCTCCTTCTTGCGGAGATCACCAATCGAATCCCGGTCATACATTGGGGGACCAACAGCCTGTTCGGTGATGGCTTGAGCGGCCGCGATGCGTTCAAGCTGCACTTCGAGCCAGTGTCGACGGTGAGTCTAGTTGATCTCGCGGGCCTCCAAGGCGCGACGTACTTTCCGCAAAAATGGAATGCGACGAATTTGGCAGCGGACGATGTCAACAAATGGCACGGCACCGACTCCCGCGCTGCGGGCCTGTATTTTCTGGCTAGGCAGGAGAGCGTCGCTGTCAGTGACTTCTACGTCGGAGTCGTTGACCTCATGCCCTGGCTACCGACCATCCACCCACTTCATGGGAAGCCAATCAGGCAGGTCTATCGCTACCTGATCGAGAAATATCTGCGTCCGGTTGAATCCGTCCGCCGGGCCTGCGATGCCTTCTTCAGCGACCACCTGAATCAAGGCCCATTCGTCGCGGTTCACATGCGCGGTTCCGACAAGGCCCAGGAAGACAATCAACTGCACGAAAAAAACAGGTCCTATTTCGCGTTAATCGACGAGATCGATCCGACATGGCGGATTTTTCTGCTGACGGATGACGAGCAATTGCGAGCCGAAATGACGAACGTCTATGGCGACAGAATCATCACTATCGATTGCCAGCGAACAAGCACAGCGACCGGTGTGCACTATCTACCCTCCATTTCCCGCGTCAAAGCTGGCCATGAAGTGATGACCGACACCTACCTAGCTCTCCGGGCCAACCGTTTCATCGGCAACGGAAGTTCCAGCGTGTCGGCCATGATCGACGTGCTGAAGGATTGGCAAGCGGAGGAAGCTAGTCTCATCGGCCAATCGATACTCCTGCAGAGAAACCTCTATATTCACGTTAGAGAGTGATAGTGCCGAAGCGGCGCTGACCCGGTGCGTTAATGACGCTATTCGCCTGTTGGCCGCTCGCCCTTCGCTCCCGCTGAGATAGACACCTCGACTTCCGCTTCTGGCCCTTAGCCGACGCGCAGCGGAAGCTCTGGCATGTCCGCTTTAGGAGAAAGAGCGGATCGAGCCTTTGGCAGCCCCAATATTCCGCCTTTGACCCTTAGCCGATATCGCAGGGTCCTCGGCAAATGTGCGCTTTGTAAGGTTGTGCCGACCTTGTCACGCGGAGGCTCGCTGAATGCTTGCCTTCGCCGGCAAGCCGAAGCGTGCAGGTTTTCCCGGTAGGCGAACCAGGCCAATAAGTTCATATGCCGCTTTCAGCGAACCAAAGTGGCGGACTACGGTCCCCCAGGACGGCAAGTCCCCATCCGCGTCAATCAGCCGTGCTGATACGCGACCCTTCTCTTTCGCAAGCCGCTTCAGCCCGGCGAGGATGTCATCCGAGCGATGCCATAGGCGGCTCCGCTGTTGTTCATGGCGCGGCCGGCGACCAATAATCTTCTTGCCTTCCTTCTTTCGCTGCAAGGCGGCCTTCATGATGCTGGAGGCCGTCCGAGGCGGCAGGTTCGCAAGGGCCCTCGCTTCGTCGAGCGAGCCGAACCGTTTGGCGTAGTAATAGGCGCTTGGGGTTACACCGTTCTGGTCGAGTAGATTGGCCGACATGTAGCCGGTCTGCTCCTCAAGCTGGCGCAGGGCTCCAAGTAGCTCTGGCTCGGTCCAGTGAACGCCATGGCAATAGTCGTCACACCCTCTCGCTTTGCGGCGCTTCCACATGAGTTGCTGGCGCTGGCTATGCGTTAACGCCGGTAGGCCCGCTTGCCGCATGGCCTCTGGGATGGACCCGAAGTACCGTCGGATAAGGACACTCGAAGGCAGCTCGCTTGACCTATCAATGAGCAGCGTAGAAATATGCCCGTGCTCACTATGGAGTTTCCGCAGGCCCGCCAGAATATCCTTCTTGCTCCAATGGAGCGAGTTTATACCGAAGGGCGATATAGGCGGCGGCGTATACCCTATTGCGTCATATGCGCCATGAAGCGACCCGAAGTACCTCATGATGGTTTCGGGCGCCGGCACTTCCTTGCCTTCATTGATTAAAGAGTATGAAAGGAAGCCCTCCCTCGCGAGCAAAGCTTTCAAAGACTTCATGATGGTGTTTCGGTTCCAATGCCGGTTCGCACGTTGTCGAAGCAGCTCCTGAGCCTTCCGAAAGACCTTAACAGGAATAATCGGGTCAAACGCCGAATAGCGCGTCCATGTTTGCTCAGGATTTTTGATGGCCGGTCCCTGCAAAGTTTGGGTCGTCAAGTTGTACGTCATCCGGCCGATGCAGAGCTCGTTTGACAGGACGTGCCGGATAGTGACCCACTTCAAGGGACCATCGTCATAGCCCTTGATCCCCTCATTGGCGAAGCACCGGGCAATGTCGGCAATCGTCATCCGCTGACGCACATACATGCGGAAGATGCGTTTGATCACCGCAAGCTCTTCCGGCGGTCCTGGAACGACGATGACTTTGTCTGTCGAAAGCGCCTTGCGTTCCCGGCGTTTAAGGACTTGTTTCGGATTGCGTCCAGCGTCAACAAGGAGGCGGCGGAAGCCATAGATCAGCGATCCGCCCTGGCGGAAACCTAGCTGCGCCTGCTGGCGCTTCGCGCGCGACATTCTCGCAGACAGTTCGCGGCTGTATTCCCCCGCCATCACTCGCTTCAAATGCTTGACGATGGTGGTGATGGGAGCAACGTCTTCGCCGAAGGGCTCACCGCAGTAAACGACGCGCACTCCGGCCTGCCGGCAGAGGAATTCATAGTGGGCCGCCTGGTCCGGGTTCTGAAACCTTCCCCACCGGCTCACATCGTAGACCAGGACGGCGTCGAATTTGCGCTGGGGCGCTAGGGCGTCGCTCAGGAGCTGCTTGAGTGCGTCCCTTCCTTTCAGGGATAGGCCGCTCTTGCCGGCATCGATGTATGTCGCAACGATTTGGTATGCGTTCTGCCGGGCGTACTCGGCGATGGCATTCGTCTGGTTCTCGGTTGAGTAGCGTTGGTTGTCGGACGACATCCGCAGATATTGCGCCGCGCGCGTCGTGGCGCCAGACCAAACCTTGCTAGTCGCGAGATCATACTGCATCGCCAGCCAGCTCGTTGGGCGAATCAGCCGCTGTCCGAGGCTAGGTAGGGGTCCGTCTTCCGTCCAGCTAAAACAGCAACAAAAGAACGCGCCGACTGCACGAAAGGGCTAATTGGCTGAAGCCGCCGAAGGAGGTTTTCAGTTTGATACGAATTTGCGATTAGGGGCCTTCTGGGATGTCGCCCTTATGCGCCAATAACTGTTCCCGTTGCGAATCGCGTCGGGCCTCAATGCCGGCTTCCTGGAGATGAGCCGATCATAGTCAAGCAGGACGTCGAGGAAAGCTTTTGGCCCTTCGGCGACATCAGGGCAGCCATGAGATATGTCTGTTTCAAGCTGATGAGCGAACCGCTGACGCGCAAAGTTCGCAGCTTCCGCTAAGCGCGCAATATCCGCAGTCTTGAAATGGCGTCGCTGATGCGTCCCTCGTACTGACAATCTCATGCAGATGGCATGAGGACGAGAGATGGACGACGCTCGGAAGTTCGAGGAGTTGGTGCAATTCAGGGCACCGATAAATCTGTCCGAAGCCATAGACGCGGCAGCGAAGCAAAGATGCCAGTCAAAGTCTGACTACATTCGGCAATCGATTGTCGATCGGCTTCGTTCGGACGGCGTACATCTACAGAGCTTCGCCGGGCGCGCGCTGTGCGCCTTCTTGGTCCTCGCGCTGGCTGCTTCCAGTGTGATGGCTGCGGGTACCATCCCGCTTTCGATGACGCAGCAGTTCGACAGTCTGGGGAAGCCTCTCGGCGGGGGTCGTTTATTCTTGATCCAGGCCGGCACGGTCGGAGCCCCACAAAACTGCTACCAAGATTCAGGCCTCACAATTCCATGGCCCAACCCGATCACACTGGATGCAGCCGGCCGGGTCCCTCAGCTGTTCTGCGCTGATGGGTCAATCAAAGTCCGGTTGACGGACAAAAACGGCGTTCAGCAGCTCGTTGCAGATAACGTGCTGGTCATAGGTCCCAGCTCGGGTGGCGGCGGTGGCGGCAGCGTCGATCCGACGACCATTATCCAGACCGGCCAGATTATCCCGATGTACGGGACCGGTGTCTTGACCGGGTTTGTGCGTGCAAACGGACGGACAATCGGGTCAGCATCTTCTGGGGCCACTGAGCGGGCAAACGCCGACACACAAGCGCTGTTCGAATACCTCTGGGGCGCTGATGCCAACCTTGCGGTAAGCGGCGGGCGGGGGGCGAGCGCTGCTGCGGATTGGGCGGCAAATAAAACCATTGCTCTTCCCGACTGGCGCGGCCGGGCTTTGGCCGGTCTCGATGATATGGGCAACAGCCCAGCGGGGCGGTTGACTGCGACTTACTTCGGCACGGCGGCAACGGCGCTCGGAGCGGCAGGCGGCGCGGAGAGTAAGTTGTTCCTGCAAGCCAACCTTCCCGCCGCAACATTATCGACCACAATCAACGATCCTGGTCATACGCACCTCTTCGGCGGCAGCGGTGTAACTTCGGTCAAATTGATTAATCTGCAAAATAACAGCGGGAATCCGGTTAACTCGATCCAATTCAACAACGGCACTGACGGGACAGTTGCTATCCAAAGCACCACGACCGGTATCACTGCGTCAACGGCATTGGGAGGGGCAGGAACTCCTCTCGCTGTCGCGTCACCGATGATGCTCGCAACGATCTACCTGAAACTCTAGGACCCTCAATGATTACGCTCACGATAAACGAGAAAGACGGCCAGAAATTCACCGTGCGATTTCAGGTGAAGACTACGGATGGAGACCAGCAGGTCTGGCGCGACGGGGAAGTGAACCACGAGGCCGGACAATCTCAAGCCTACGGCCTCGACGAGAATTTCAGGCTCATTGTCGAGGCTCCTCAGGCTGAGCAGCCCAGCGATGCCGGGAACTGAAAAAACAGTCGAAAAACAGCGTGGCCGACCGTTCCAGAAGGGGCAGTCCGGCAATCCTAACGGTCGTCCAAAGGGCGCACGCAATGTGACCACGTTGGCGATCGAAGCCCTCTTGGACGGTCAGGCCGAGGCGTTGACACAGAAGGCGATCAACCTCGCGCTAACCGGCGATATGGGCGCCCTCCGGCTGTGCCTTGATCGCATCATGCCGGCGCGGAAAGATCGGCCCGTTACGTTCGAGCTTCCAACGATCAACAGCGCCCAAGATGCAGCTCAGGTCTCATCTGCTGTGCTGGCGGCAGTGGCCACGGGTGAACTCACTCCTGCTGATGCCGGCGAGATTAGCAAGCTGATCGATACATGGGTAAAGGCGTTCGAGACGGCCGAATTGGCGGAAAGGTTGGAGCGGTTGGAAAGGATGACGAGCCAATGATGGGCCTAAATCTGGAATCGCGCATCGTCAGATTAGAAGAGCGGCAAAATGCACGGGGCAGACACCCTTATGTCTATCATGTGAGCGAACCAGCCACTCCAGACGAGATGGTCGCGATTGAAGGGGCCAAGTCTGCTGGGCATTGCTTCATCATTGCTCCGTGGCCCTGTGCCACGGTGGAGGAGTGGTTGGCGGTTTATGGTCTTCAAGAGGTGCTCCAATGATGGGGCGTGGGCTAGAATCGCGCATCGTCAAGCTCGAGGTACGAACGGCAAGGCCTCACGAAATGCTGGTGGTCTGGCGTCGACCAGGGGCCGACGTCGCCCTAACATTCAGAGGCGTGACTTTCGCTCCAGGCGATAAGGTGGTCTGTGGCGAGTGGTTCGAGGATGGTCCGTTGCCGGAGCCGCGCTGGTACGGTGAACGGCTAAGTCAAGCCATGCCGACTACCGAATATGAACAACTGAATCGCACGATTGATCGCATTGTTGAACGCTCGGAAGCGGCGCGCAACAAGGCCGGTTTTGCGTCCTTCCCGGCCATCACTGAGCAACGCATAAAGCAGATGAGCGATGCCGAGCTGATCCACGGGCTACTTGGGGTGCAGACATGAAAACCGCCATTTCTCGCCGCCTCGCGCTTTTGGAAGCCCGCCACAATCGCACAGCCAAGCGCGTGCACATCATCACCGCGGCCGATCAGGAAGATGCCAACCGGCAGATGGCAGCTCTGATCGCGGCCGGCGCGGCTCGTGATGGGTTTCTCTGCCTGACCGGAAAGCCCTTGGTGCATTGATGGCCGCAATTCAGGCCCGCATAATCCGGCTTGAAGAGGCGGCCCGGCGCCGGCACAGTTCCGGATTGTCTGGTGAACGCCGAAAAATGCTGACGGATCTAGCCGTGCTTCATGGCGACATGGCCGCGTCGGAGGAGCTTTCGCATTTCAGGCGAGAGATCACCAGTGCGACTAACGAACGGCGCCAGGCTGCCATTGCTGCAGGCCTCAGAGCAGATCAGTGAGCGCAAAGTCGCTCATACTCCCCGCTTTCAATCCGCGACTTTCATCCATCGGACTTCAACGCTCTTTGTAGTCAGATCCGGCATTGGAAAGTCGTACCACTCCCAAGTAAGTCCATCATTGTGGGAAATTATCGGTTTTCCGGTCTTGGTATCGCGGCCATATTTCGGCGCGCCTTCTCCTCCAACGACGACACCTGCTGCATTGTATGCAGTAACCCGCGGAGCGAAGCTGCATCCCTTAATGCCCAGTGGTGCTTGAAGAAAGTTACAATCAGCCGGCTTGGAGTTCACGCTGACTCCGCTGTAGGGAACGCCATACTTCACAGACCACCAAAGCTTATCGTTCCAATGGTCTCCGCTGCCCGGCCAAAGCGCCCAGACAAGAATGCCTAATAGGAACACCCAGGCGCAGCCGCCGTCGTCGTTCATCGCGTAACTTCGCCCCCTAGTCGCGCGTGAAGCCAGCGCAGAGCCAGCCAATCAACCAGAAACAGCAGAAGGAAGCTGCTCCGCTTAGCAGCGAGATTGCTAGACCAATGAAGAACGGTTGGATTGCGTACTCGAGCGGGGCTGGGGGACTCGACCTAGCAAAGGCGAGCACGGTCTCGAGTGGCTCGCCATAAAACGAGTATCCAGGGCAGCCGGATTCATCGTAGTCGATCTTGGTCTGATCGTAGCTCTTCATCTTCAGGAAACGTTTGTCCCGGACTAGGCGGGCAACGCACGTAGCCTGCTCGAACCTTCGCTCCTCCCTCTGCTGCTGCTCGAATGCGATCAGGACGGTAATCGCTATTCCAGCAAGGATCACGAGGGTAGCTGCCACGATCCCCACACGCTTAAACCCCCGAATGAATCTTGCGCCGGCCGTAAGGGGTGCCGCGGGCAGGGACGACGGGTGGTTGTAAGGGCGTAACTCGGTCATGGAATCATCGGTTAATGTCAGTGAGTGCAATAGCTGCTCGGACCAGGCCGGAACAGCCATAGTATTACCGTGAGGCCGCTTTATCTCCGGCGGTAGGCAGGCTCAACTTAGGAGGCGCCGTTCCGGCATAACACCCCGAAGGTAAGCCACCCGCTGACGCGCTTCCTTTGAACGGGCCAAATTCCCAAGCGACCGCGTTCCCCCAAGACTCTTCCAAAGAGAACCGAAGTTCATCCGCGAGACATTCCGTCATCCATCGAAGGCCGTGTCGTGTTGTTTTATTGTCAGCGGCTTCGATTTGAGCAATGCGTTCCCCGACCAGCCGCATCGCTTCGCGAATGCGCGGATTGCCAACCATTTCCATTTCGCTCCAACGAAGGGCCCAAAACCTCGCGGTCTCTTTCGTCCAGTCATCAGTGCCAGGCTTGAGATTTTGAAGGCGCCCCGTGGTCTGCGCGGTCTCAAAGTACAAGTCGAGTTTCTTGATGAGGAAGGGACGTTGTGCCTCAATCCTCCGGGTTGCCTCTGCCGCTTTCTCTGCCTCCACTCTCTTGGTCGAGTAGTCGTAAAGCGTCCACAGAGCTCCGACCAAAACCGCGGTAATTGGGAGCCAATCTTGAACGAACTGGAGGACTGGCGATTTCTTCTGCGCCGGAGGCTCTCGGACAGGTAATTTGCTCATGTTTCTCAAACCATTGTTCAAGCAATGGACAGGCAATCCTGCCCGTGGTTGTATGAAAGTGTCGACTAAACCAAGGGAGGGGGGAATGGTCAAATGGATAGTTGCCTATTTGGTGGCCTTTGCCATTTCAGACGCAAGCGCCCAACAATTGGGGAATTACTCCGCCAATCCGTACGCTCCTAACTCAACAGGTAATCCTTACGGTGCTGGAAGCCCGTATGGTCAAAACAGCATCAACAATCCCTACGGGCGCTATGGCAGCCAGTACAGCAACGACTCGGCAACCAACCCGTATGCTACGAACGCTCCGAAGCTATACGATTCCGATGGCAATTATCGAGGGCGCCTGAGCAGCAATCCTTACGACCCGGACTCGGTCTCAAACCCCTACGGCCGGTACGGCAGCCGCTATTCACCCGACAGCATCAACAACCGATACGGAGCCGGTAATCCATATTTGGTGGATAGTCCGACCAACCCATATGGTAATGGACTATCTATTCAGGGTGATGATGACTAGGCGAATGCATGGCCGGTTCGGCCCGGCCCTTGGAATGAACGTCGCACATCTACGGTTTTGAATTCATGACACGATCGAATTTCCTGCGCTGGTCGTTCAACGATCAATATGCGGTGCTCCAGAGCGAGGAAAACTTCCGTCGCTACGTTTGTGAGAACCTCGATGATATTGAGTCCGAGGCCGGTGCACGGTTCGGCGTATTACTTTCAGTCCTGATCCTGCAAACAGTGCTTCTCGGCCTGATACTGTGGAGGGTCTGGTGAAAAAGGGGCCGGAGGTCGCTCTATGGAAGACGATGATGAGGACAAGCCGCCTTCTCTGAGGGTTGTCAGCGATAACCCGAACGCTCGTGCCGATCGACAGATCGAGTGGGCCAAGGACGAGGCGCAGCGCCCATTATCCCAATTTGCGGCAGCACTGCTTCGGGCGATGGCGGGTAACGATACGGAAGCGACCTATCTAGTCCGACGATGTAGACCTCGGGCCACCGGCAGAGAGAGCCAAGCGAAAGCTCGGCGAGCGACTGGCAGTCACACCAACGAGATCCGTTCGTTCTGGCCGCCGCCGTGCTGGATTTGACGAAGGCGACCTGAAAGAGCTTCGGAAGGCGATCTAGGCGAAGGACGACAAGCGAATAGCCGAACTCACTGCGAAGATTGGTAGGCCAAGGTTCGACGATCCCTCGCAGAGCTAATCCGGACAAGACATTCAAATGAAGAAATTTCGAGACCCCCAGGACCTTTCTGCAGCAATCGGAGGGAGGCCGCTAACGTCAGCCGAATTGCTTGAGATGGCAACAACTGACTGCACATATGAGGAAGCTAAAGCTCGCTCTGGCGAGAGGGCGAGAATCCAAAAGGCGGCAGACATGGTAGAAGGACTGTCGCCGGAAGCTTGGCCTGCATTTGACATCCACTGGGACCTCTCGCCCGCGAATTTTTACCGTGTCTTTGACGGAGCAGATCCCTGCAGCGTGACGGACAACGAGCATGTGCTCATCCCGGATGTTTCCTTGGCGAGTATCGACGCTGCGTTGACGCCACACTGGCATCGAACCGCCGACGAAGTTTGGACGATCGGCAGCCCTGATAAGGCGGCGCGCGCAATCGTGCATTGGTCGGAGGGCGGCTCAATGACGCCTCCGTTGCTAGTCTCAACGACCGACGGGAGATTGGCCATTGCCGGCGGTAATCACAGACTGGCTGTAGCGAGGGCTAAGGGAGTAATCCGCCTCCCGATACTGGTGAAGTTGGCAGATGAGGCGCGTGTACGGCAGATCCTCAAAATTTAGCTGGTATGGGTGCGCTACCGACGGTCGGCTGCATCATCAGAGCAAGCCGAAGCAGGGCCGCCGCAGACCAATGGGGCCGGCGCTCGTCCTGCTCAAGCCGGTTGAGACAAATCCGAGGATTGTGATCGACACTTTCAGCAAGACCGGGCGGTTAACCGACTGACTGCTTGAGTGAATTTCGATGTTTGACGGTGAATGCTTTTGAAAACAATCAAGATTAATCAAAACCTCGACGGCGGCTCCGCCGATGGTGGTGCCGGGGGCGGGTAAAATCGCTTTTCCCAGTCGCCGCAAGATGTTGGCGGTTTTCAGAATCGCCTTTCCGGACCAGTACGCGCACGCGCGCGTAGCAAGATCAAAGCCGTTCTCGGGCTCTCGTGAATTAGGCAGTCGTGGTAGAGCAAATTAGAGCATTCGTGCCTGACAAGAAATGACAAGGCGAGCCGCTCTCGCCAACATGAACGCGATCTGAATTTTAAGGAACTTCATCCGCATTTCCAAAGGGCATTTTGCCACAAAGGAATTCGGCGCAACCGCAAGTACGATCAAGTAGCATGGAGGTGCGCCATGAAATGTACCTTGTTTGCTTTGGTGACGATCCCGTTTTTCTTGTCCGCTGCTCAAGCTCAAGACGCCGGCACGCTGTTACCCTCGTATCCTGGGCCTCCGCCGGCCGCAGATAATAACCGAGTGACAACCGATAGGGGCAAGGCCACGGCCCTTCGACGGATCGAAGCCGAGTTTTTTCTGCACGGGCTGACGTCGAATGTCATGGAAGGCGCCAGGGGCGCAATGAACCAGAGTGGCCATAGCCAGCCGGACGGCAGGATCCATTTGCTAGTGGCTGACATCTCAGCAGGCGGAGTACTGCGGAAGGTTACATACTTGGATTCGGGGAAAAGCTACGCAGAGGCGTTGCTGAATGCCCTGCACAACTCGCCGCGCCTTCGGGACGGCGTGATCTATGCCACTGAGACGCCGGCTCCGGACATTACCCAATTTGTTATCGCTACTTGGGAAAATTCTGAGATGGTTCTCAAGATGGACAACTTCACTCGGGAAGCCATCGATCGTGTTTTGGCCGTTGAAAACGCTCAGAAAGCATTGGAAGCCGCCCGGGAAACGAGACCATTGCAAGAGCTTGTCAAAGTTGTCGTCGTGCCTCGAGACCCGGAGCCAGACCAGAGTAGCGCCCGTCGCCAAGAGGAAGAGACCAGAGAGCAAGCTGGGCGCACGCGCCGTGAAAATGAGGCAGCCCTACAGCGGCAACGTGAAAAGGACGAGAAGGAGCAATCAGATAGACAGCGTAGAGAATCGGAGCAGCGGCGCGAACAAGAAGCTCGGCAACGTTTCAATGACGAGCAAAATAGTCTGTACAATAGGTACCGATCTTCGCCGGGGTCTTCGGGACCAGCTATACCACCCAGACGCTAGGCCAACGCGCTTGATGGCCCACAGCGGGCTGCAAGCGCCATCACGACAGCATTGGCCGCACTGGTAGAGATTGCTGTCGTCGTTTCTGCAAAGCTGGGTGCTCTCGGGAGCGTCGATCCCCGAGAGCCTAATGCGGGTGCCGCGGATCTCGGTCGTATCTCCGCCGATCACGCTGGCTGCCCGACTATGTCGTCCGCACGGGCTGTGAGCGCGGCCTGAACGGAATTGCCAGGGCGCGCCCGAAAATTCGAATTATTTCGATTTTCCGTGTCATTTTTCGACCTATGAAAACAGGCAAATTCAGCATTATCGGCACGAAATAATTCGTTCTTTTATGGAATGGGTAAGTTCGTTCGAGTTTCCCTATCCGCGTCCACTCCGAAAAGGCTCTTTTAGCGCTCGCAAGTATGAGGAGTGGGGCCCCAAAGGGGTGGGGGTACTTTCGAATAAAAAATCAGCGCTTGCGCTTCTTCAACCTCACGCCGGCTCCGCCTCCGTTCTCGGGGATGAACTCGACGCCAGCCTTCTCGAGGGCAGCTCGGACTGCATCCCTAACATCCTCAGAGACGGCGGGGCCCTCATCGCTCTCACGCTCCAGGCGCTTGATCGTCGGCAAGGAGCGGCCCGCGGCCTCTGCAAGATCGGTCTGAGACCAACCTAGCAACCCCCGCGCGGCTCTTATCTGTTCGATCGAAATCATCTCGATTCCCGCTTGACACTTTTTGGATCATTGTTATGATCCATTTTGTATCAAGACAGAAGCCCGAGGGCAACCCCAATGAGCAAGAACACCTTCCCGGTGAACGGCGGAGCTATGCCTGCAGCCACGCTCACGGTTCGCAACCTGATCGACGAGGAAACCGGCGAAGTGAAAGTCTGGGTCCTCAAGGGCCTCGCACGCCGGGAGGCGATGCGCACTTGGGGTGAAATCACCCCGCGGTCTCTGCGCGCAGCCGTCCGCCAAGTTGCCGACTTAATCCCCGAGATGCAGTGCGCTTGGCGCCAGCGTCACGGTCTGCCGGTCGCAACCACTCTTGTCACCCCCTTCGGCACCGCGCGTGATGGTGTACGTCGCTCCGCATTCTGACCATGGTACCGACACTCACCCAATTGCTGGCGGTCTCGAACTTGCTGACGGCGGCCGAAACCGCCGTGCAGTCTCGACGGCTGCCTGCGCGGGAGCAGGCGGCCCTGACGGAGGCAATCAGCCTCGCGACACACGTCTTCAGTCCAGCGAGTCGTCGCGTTGACGTGACGACGCGCTCAGCAAGCCGGAGAGGGGGTGAAGCAATCTAAGGCTTAATCTGCAAAACCAGCCGAGCAAGGGCGGACCACACTCGGTCAATCAGATCCTAAACTTGAGAGAACGATATGAGCAACGCGGTAGCTAACGGCGCCCGAGGCGCCGGACTATTCTCAACATGCCAGCCCGGACTGGCCGGGCCAGAACTATCCGCCGGCTCAAATACTCCTGAGCCCGGGGCACTGATCAGCAGGAGGTCGATCATGAATATGATGGTGAGCGCAACGGCAATCGCAGCGGCGAGCCCCGCCTTAGCCGTGGTCGAAGCTGATAGCGATATCCTCGACGCGGTGACGCGACTCCATGAATTGAAGGCGGTCTACGACGAGGCTCAGGCGCGGTGGGATGAGGTCTACGCACAATTCAGTCAACGGCGGCCCGAGAAGCCTGCGGCAATGGAGTGGCATCCCTGCGACTCGCTGAACGTCTCTCACTACGGAAAAAAGAAGAGCTACTACTGCCCATTCGACTTGAATAAGAAGCGCGGGGTTCAGCAGCTGACTTGGGCCTATATTGGCCCCGACCACTGCATGCCCGCAGGAGCTTGGGACGACGAAAATGCTCGCCCGAAGGCTGAGTATGTCCATCTATTCACAAGCCGTCCTGACGAGAGGAGGCAGAAGCGCCTCGACGAGGCGGTGGCGGCTCTGGACGGCTACACGGCTCAAGTCGATTCCATCAAAAGTCAGATCGGCTTCCGTGAAGTCGAGGATCGGCTGAATGACATCTACTTCAATCAAGTCCTCCCCCTCCAGGAGCTGGTGATCAAGACCCCCGCGCGGACGGGGGCCGGTGTTCGGGCGAAGGCACGCATGGCGGTGGAGTGGTTCTTTGAGGAAACGAGCGAAGGTGAATATGCCGAGATGACCGACTACGATCGGTTGATATCCGACATTGTCAACGGCCTTGCTGAGATTGGATAGATCACTGAAGGCCCGCTGGTACCGGCAGGCGAATCGACTGGCGTTCTCGCACATTGCGAAGACCTGATGGCCTTCGCCGTCGCTGCCGTGCCGCGATTCAGGAGTCGGCTCCGAGCGTGACCTCCAAAACATGGTCACGTCCAACATCATTCGGAGAAACGCTATGAAGGCTTGCTCGATGTGTCCGCATCGCGAAGATTGCGGAGTAGTTGGTGAGTGCTTGGACAAGATCAATGCTCGCGCTCCTCAGCACTCGATCGAGTACATGACGCCGACCCAGGCCAATGCTTGCATGGTGGCACTCGAGGAAGGAAAGTCGCAACGCACGATTACCGGCATCCGCGGCGCGGTTGTTTCCTTCAAGAAACTACAGAAGCATATCAGGCGATACCCTTTGTGGGGAGCCAAGGCGCTTGAACTGATCGAGGCGAACCGAAAGCTCGCGGACAAAAGGAAGGGGCGCCCAAACCCTAACCTCCCGGTGCGCCGGGAGAACCCTCCAGAGGAAGCCATCGCGACCTTTCCCGCTTTGAAGGCGCGGAATTTCCGCATCTCCGACCGCGCCGCCATCCAAACATGCACGAATTGCCCTCATCCCTCGGACTGTGCGGCAGTAGGCGAATGCTTGGATACGATTAACGCGCGCGCGGTGCATCCTCATTGCATCGAATACATGACGCCAGCGCAAGTCTCTGCGTGCATGTCGGCGCTCGAAGGTGGAGCGAGCAAGAGACTGCTGACCGGATACGTCAGAGGCACAAAGGCCATTGTCTCCAGCAACAAGTTTGAGAAGCATTCTGAGCGGTACGTCAATTGGGGCGCATGGGCGCTTGCTCTGGTTGAACGCAATCGCAAACTAGCCGATAGGAAAAAAGGCCATCGTGGCGGTCGAGAGTCCTGCGCACACGGGCATTCATATGCCATCCATGGCAAGAGCTACTTGCAGAAGGACGGTCGATGGCATCGCCAATGCCTGGCGTGCGTCAGCTTCCGGCATACCAACCCGACTCACACACCTAAGCCGGAGTTGGTCGAGAAGGTGCGCGCGGCTGCGATTGCCGGCACGCGGGTCAGTGCCTTGACAGATCGGCATAGCCCCACGTTCGTTTGCGACTTTCGCCAGATCAGGGCGATCCGTCGGCTCCATCAGGATATTGCCGAGATGATCGACCGCAATTCGCAGCAGCGGCGCCTTATAGTGCCGCGACCAGCCATCATTCGCTTGAGGAACGTGCGAGAGCCGACATTGACCGGCGTCATCGCCGCACCCGCAGATCCGCTGTTCACGCTTGCCGATCAGACAATCTCTCGATCGATGCCGCCTCATATTCGCAGAGACGCCGTTGTCATGCTGGCAACAGCCTTATGGTTGGGCGAGGTGAAGTTGGAGGACGTTGGGCAAGCGGCGAAGATATTTGTGCGCGCAGCGTGGAAAGAGGACAGCGTAGACATGCGCTTTGTCTCGCTGGATGCTCCCGCGTTTCGCGACGGTAAGGTCCCACTAGTAGAAAGGCTTAGCGTCGGCCTTTGGCCATAGTCATAGCGCGGCCGAGCTACAGCACCGGCCCGCCGGCTCACGCTGGCGGGCCGATCACTTCGTACTCGAAAGCGCCCCCAAGCCGAGAGGACGGCTTACGGACTCGACACAAGCACCCCGAGTGTGCATCTTTCTATACTCGAATGGGGATAACGGGGAGCAACACATGCGCTTGGGGCTGGCGGTACTCATGATTCTGACTTCTGCTTCGATTGGAGAGGGGCGCACTGCCACAAAGAGAGTTTGCATCCCCGAGTTTCCAAGAGACGGCCAGACTGAAGTTTCGAAGGCGGAGGCAAACCTCTCTTGTATCGAGGTTTTGCACATCCGTAAGGACCAAACTCTTCGCTTCGCTCCAGATGTTGATCGAGTGAATTGGACCGTTAAGACGATCCGATTTGAGGAAAACGCAACTCTTGACCTTTCGGCGCCGCGGACAAAAGCCGACTCTGGCAGCAGCCCACAACAGGATTATCCAGGTCAAGCGCCATACTGCCAAGCTGGCCGATCCGGTTACAATGGCGGAAGCGGGAAGAACGGCCGTGCGGGAGTCTGGCTCACAATTCTTGGCGTCGAGACGATTGAAGAGAAGGGATCACTCTGGATACGCACCGATGGACAGGCCGGCGGTGATGGCGGCGCAGGCACGAACGGTCAAGTTGGGGGTGGGCACAAATCAGGTTGCGATGGGGCGGGCGGCGGCAATGGAGGAAACGGAGGTGCCGGCGGCCGTGGTGGACCAACAAGCCAGATCAATATTCGCTTTCGAGATGCGGGGAAGCGATTCGAGTACCAGTCTAATTGCCCGTCGACCTGCGCACCCGCCAACCCCGATCTCGCGAGGCCAGACTACATTAGTGGGAACTACGGAATGATCGGGGTTTTCGGTGCTCCGGGCTGCGGCGGCCAATTGGGGATGAGAGGTGAAGGCGGCGCGCCTGGGGAGGGCAACAAACCCTGGGGGGCGCCGGGATCCGGCAGCTATGCCGGACACATTGTTTACGGGCCGAAGGGGTCCTGTACCCAGATCCACTCAACTCGCCGGCGTAAGGGTTGATAAAGCGCGGGGATAGGGCTTGTGCTCGCCGAAAGGTTGCATGATGCTCAACCCGTACTTCTAGGGGGGCGAATCATGGCCAAAATCTCAACAAAGGTTGCTACTCGGATCACCACTCAGCTTAAGAGATACCAGAGCGTATTAGCAGGGCTGCTGAAGCGCGATGTCAGCGAGGCTGACACGGTCACTGTCATCAACGACATGCTTTCCGATATCTGCGGCTATGACAAATACTTACACGTCACGAGCCAGTATGCCATTCGCGGGACCTATGTGGATCTTGCTGTGAAAGTTGACGACGAGATCAGATTCATCATCGAAGTTAAGGCCATCGGGATCGACCTCAAGGATGCCCACGTCAAGCAAGCCATCGATTATGCTGCCAACGAGGGCATCGAGTGGGTGGTGCTAACGAATGGTGCTCACTGGCGGATCTACAAGGTGCATTTCGGTCAGCCAATCGAGAAAATTCTCGTTTGCGAGCTGGACGCTATTGAAGCCAGCGCCAAGAGCCCAGAAGCCCTGGAGTGTTTCGGAAATTTGAGTCGCGAAGGCTTCTCAAAGGGCACGATGGCTGAGTTCTTGCTGCACAAGCAGGTCACGAATAAGTTTACCGTTGCAGCCGTTCTGCAGACCGACTTCCTCCTGGAGGTTCTGCGCCGCGAGATTCGCCGGATGAGTTCCGGCGTGAAGGTGGAAGTCGATTATCTGAAAACATTGTTGCGCGAGGAGGTCATCAAGCGCGATCTAGTTGATAGCGACGAAGCGAAGGCGGCTCTTCAGAACATCAAGCGATTGCAGCGGGCCGCGACCCGGAAGAAGGCTGCACCAAAAGCTGCCGATGAAGAGGCTCCGATAGTCGCCCCAGTTGAGGACGCTTCTAGCTCGCTGCCGCGAGCTGTGGCCACTACTTGATCGACATTTTGAGAAACCGTTGACGGCCGAATCACGATTCTCTAGGTAGAGATGGGACGCCGGAGGGCGGGTTGCTAGATTTATCTTGCAGCGCCGGACGAGACGCTTGGCATTCCAGAAGCTGGGCTACTGATCATTCGGAAAACGCCTCCGGGTCCCACCATTGCCCAGGGTAGCCGTAGTGCCGGAAGATTTCGGACTGATCTTCATCAAGTTTTGCCTTTGCGAAGCTCGGCAATAACTTCAGTCCATACCCCGAGATGCGACCTCCTAGATTGTCGGGCTCTCTAGCCATGCGACTTCGAAGCAGCTTTGCGTATTTCGGGTCGCACGCGCCGGTGTCGTACTTGTCGCACGCCTTGAAAAAAGCAGCTGCGACAGCGTCGGCAAGTTGGAGCCCCGGCCGCTCGAAGTGCGGATAGACGTGCATTTGGTCAATGTGCACCACCTCAAAGCAGATTTTCCCCCAGGGCAGGAATGGCCTGTGTCTCTTCATCCGCATCCACTCGTAGTAGGCGTTCATCTGCTCGTATCGTAGGCCTCCACGAGCGCTGTATTCCAAGCGGACAAGCCGCGGCTCTCCGTATTCAGCGAGCGATTTCTTAAGAACGACGTGCGTAACCCTTTCGAGCAGCACGCGCGTCATCCAACAATAGAACCAGCACTGCGACGGGATTTTGCCTGCATCAGGGTTCGAATACCCCTGCATATTCTTCTTATTTGAAGCAACGGCAAAGCATCTCACATCGAGATCTGAAATCGCTTTGCACACCGCCGCCTTGTTGGGAGGAGAGAGACCGGCAAAGTGCAGGGCGCGCGACTGCCTGCTTCGAAAGCTGTCTCTGATCTCTTGGATCCAGTCCGCAGTTCGCCCTTCATTCGCGGCGCGAATGACGACTGCAGACAAGATCAGCCACTCGCTCGACCCAGGATTAGAACGAGGCTTCACCGCTCTAAGCCCATCATCGCCCGACTCGTCGATATACGCTACGTAGTCGTACCTTGGTCCACTCACGCAACCCCCGAGGACAATTACGTCAGGCCAATGCCTTGCCCCAATCCACAGCATAGCCGGCAGCCTGAAGCTCGCGTAGAAGCTCGGCTTTCCAGGCGCCTCGATCATCCATGTCGGTATATCCAACTCCGGCGAAGTCGGACGGGAGCTCGATGTTGCCCCTCTTCAGAGCGCATACTCGGTTGCGGCCCAGCTTTGCCGCAAACCAGAACATCTCGCCAATGACGTTCTGACGTGCCCGAGGGGCAAGATTCTGCTCGTCTAGGCCGCCAACGTCATCGGGAGTGAGAACAATTACCGCAAAGCCGGCAGAGCCGCCGTGATGCTCAAACTTCTCAATAATGGTTCGGCCTTGGTTGGCCTGCTCGTGCAAAATCACGGCATTTAGGCCGGCGCGCTCGATGAGCCGAGCGACCTCCACCTTCGCAGGACCATCCCTTCCGTGAACGATGAAAACTTGATCGCTGGCGACCTTCTGTGTCTGAGACGGATCCTCCTGATCATTTGGGCTCCTCGCCTCACCAAGCTCTGCTAGATCCTCCTCAAGCGAACTCACGGCCTGCCGCAGCAATGCGAGCGAGTCGGCCTTTCCTTCGCGCAACCACTGATGAACCTTGAAAAGAGGGTCAGGACCTCCCCCGAGGACGAGGCCACCCTTGTCGAGATCAGCAGCGCTGCTAAATCGCGAGTGCCTTTGCGTGCCGTGTCCAAAAACCGCATCTAACGTGTCGGCAATCGAAGCCTCGATAGCTTTGGTCTCTGGCGCCCACCGCTCATTGACGGACTCTGGTTGGAATGCCGCGATGTCGGCGATCCGACGCTGAAGCCGTCCGATACCTTGTCGGATTTGTTGGGCGGTCCTGAGCGGAGGCTGTGGGGATGGAGTAGGCGTAGATTTGCGAGCCATGGATGCAGTCGACGTCACAAGCGGAGGATGAACACGCTGCTTACCCAATGCTTACCCGGCTCAGCGCTCGTAAAAAGGAAAGTAGCTTAAGTATCTGTTTCTACTGGCGCACCCGACACGATTCGAACGTGTGACCTTTGCCTTCGGAGGGCAACGCTCTATCCAGCTGAGCTACGGGTGCAGTCGGGGTTCATTTAGCCGATTGGCGAGGGGGGAGCAACCGCTTGATTCGCCTGGGGTGGCTCGGTCGGATGGCTGCGTAGCCCTCCTCAGGCAAAGGTCACACGTTCGAATCGTGTCGGGTGCGCCAGAAAAGCCCGTGCCAGTCGTGCCGCCGCTGTGGCGCGGCCCAAATCGCTGCTATGCAGCGATTTAGCCGCTCGGAACGCCCAGCCTTCCGAGGATATGGCAGCTGGTAGGTTTCAGCTTCATTGAGATTGAATACCAAAACAGCAGTAAATCCGGAATCAAAGAAGCAGCGAGTCGCAGGTCTTACCATGCTCCAGAGCCTTCCGATGTTGGCATGTCCGCTTCCCATCCCACATCATTGCCTTTCTTTAGGTCGCTAATCTCTCGACTTCTTTTGTTGATATGCATCAATATGACGCTTTGCGAGAAGCACAGGATAATTACTTCTCCTTTGGTGGATTAGACACATGGGCAATCCGTTTCAGATTTTCGGCCCTTTCGAAGTTTCCAAGCCCAAGGTGGCCGGCAAAGAGTATCAACAAGAGTTTTGGGCTGGATGTGACGAGTCGTATCCAAAGCTACCGCAGGCTCAGGGTCTCTATGTGCTCTCTGTGCGCAACGGATCCAATTTTAAGCCGCAGTATGTAGGCATGACCAAAAGAGGTTTCACGAAGGAAGTTTTCGGCGCCAACAACCTTGTGAAAATACTGGGCGATTTCTCTAAAGACAAAGGTGAGTTGTGCTTACACCTACTCGCAAAACCAAACGATGCGAACACTGGTTTTTACGCGGTCCCTTTGAAAATCCTGCTTTGGACTGAGATGTTTGTTCTGCTCTTGTGCCGCAGAAAAAATCCAGACATTGCCAACATCATGGGCATGCCATTCCTAGAAGATGCGGGGATCGAAAGTATAACCGAGACGGGTAATGGCAAGGGGCTGCGTGTCCAATCGTTTAAGAGAGTGTTGGGGCTTGAGAAATTTGGCACGGGAAAAACAAGAAAGCGCGATCGCTCCAATTCGAAATCATCGCCAAACAAAGAGCCAGGCCTTCCGCTAAATACCCCAGCGCCAGCTTCGCCTATTGCGAAGCCGCTGCCCCACTAAAGCCTAACGGCACTCTCGGCTTGTGGGGCAAATTCTCAAATACATGGGATGGGTGAAGAAGCTCCTAGCATCGGGCAACGCGTTCGCTTGTCGCCAACAAAGTGACTGAACCCGCTCATAACCTCGCGAGACCTTCAGCTCCACGACCACATAATCGCTCTTGGCACCCGTCGTTAAGATATCGGCATAGCCGTTTCGGAATCGCACATCGTGCGGCAATACGAAGAACCATTTGCCGCACCGGGTGTTGGAAAATTCCCTCCACCTCTTCATACCCGAGCCTATCCAGTAACCGATGTAGTGGGTCTGCGTGACCGTGGATGTCGCCGACGAGATCGTATCCTTGATTGAGTCTCTGCAAATTGTTCATGTTTGATTGGGTTGCGTGCCAACTTTGGTATTTCTCACGAAAGCAATCACCGCACGGTCGATAGCCAGTCCCGTTCGCGTTGCTCATCGCTAATTTGGCTGGCCGTGGAACTTCATTTGGCTTTTCCGTCGAGCGCGCCGGGCGTGCTTGAACAAAGCTGCCAATGTTTGCCAAGCAATCGAAAGTTTTCCGCCGTGCCCTCAATTTCTCTAGCAAATAGTTGTGTGGCGCTTTGGCCGCAACTATTGTCCTATCCTGGTCGATAAGGCGGCACTGGAAGCACTTGAAATGGCGGGGAAACTTGAGGCGGGGGCTTTTGTGGAGCTCCGAGGGCGACCTTGGCTGGTCGAGGAGACTGTAAAGGGAGACGGAGAGTTCGAATCGCTCAGGCTGTCGTGTATTGCCGATGACGCTCAGGGCGAGCAACTCGAGGTCATTTGGGACGCCGAGATCGGACCAAGGATCCTAGGCGAGGATAATTGGCAACGCGTCGGGGCAGGCGGACCGGATTCGGCGGACGTATTCGCGGCCCATCTGCGGGTAATTCGTTGGAATTCCTCCACCGCGGCGGAACGGGATTTGTTCCAAGCGCCCTTCCGGGCGGGAATTCGATTGGACACCTATCAGCTTTTACCCTTGCGGAAGGCCCTGCGGCTGCCCCGCGTAAATTTGCTGATCGCGGATGACGTGGGGCTTGGCAAGACTGTTGAAGCCGGCCTGATCGCACGGGAGCTCTTGCTGCGCCGCCGCATAGACTTCATCGTTGTGGCAGCGCCGCCTTCCATGACATTGCAATGGAAGGATGAGCTGCAGGCCAAGTTCGGCCTATCCTTCCAGATTGTCGACCGAGAGCATCTCGGGGAGATGAGGCGTTTGCACGGCTTTGGAGTCAATCCGTGGCGAACAGGCTCGCGCTTCATCATTTCGCACCGCCTGCTCACCGACGAAACGTATGTCTCCGGCTTGAGGGATGTCCTCGGAGAATTTCGTGCTCGTGCATTGCTGATCCTTGACGAAGCGCATCATGCGGCTCCGGCGGGAGGGTCACGGTATGCAATCTCAAGCCAGTTCACCAAAGCCGTCCGCAACATTGCAGAGCGTTTCGAACATCGCTTGTTCCTTTCCGCAACTCCGCACAATGGTCACAGCAACAGCTTTTCTGCCTTGTTAGAGATGCTCGACCCACAGCGGTTTACGCGCGGAGTGGAGGTTCGACCGAAAGATCTGGAGCCGGTGATGGTCCGCCGGCTGAAATCGGACCTTCGCCGGCTCGGCGAGGCGTTTCCAGAACGGCGGATCGAAGCAATTCCGATTTCTGGACTCCCCGCGGATGCACCGGAACTCGATCTCGCTCGCCGGCACGCGGCGTATGGCGAGCTTCGCATGGCGCGGATATCGACGTTGCCGAGCCAGAAGGCTGCTCTTGCCAAGCTTGCCTTTGTTGGCTTGCAGCAACGCCTTCTTTCATCGGTCGCTGCGTTCGCCAAAACGCTGAAGGTTCATCGCGCTTCACTCGCAAAACTCATCGAGGGGGAAATTACGGCGCGGGAGACTCAAGCCGCGCTGAGATTCGTAGCTTCGTCGGGCGGCGAGGTTGCCACCGAGCTCGACCTTGAGGATTCGGACGCCGAAGCAACCATGGATCAGGATGAAGTGTCCGCGGCCGAGACGGCATCTCGCGCGGGCGCACTCGGAGCTACCAAGGGCGCGCTTGAAGCAGAGCTTGCTGCAGTCGATGAGATGCTGGCGATCGCAGAGGCTTCCGCAAGCCGCCCCGACGCCAGGGTTCGCTGGCTGGTCGAATGGATCAAGGGCAATATGCTCTCGGGTAGGACTTGGAACCATCGACGCCTGATCATTTTTACCGAATACGAAGACACGCGCCGATGGTTGGAGCGGCGGCTGCTTGAGGCAATCGATGCCACCGATAAATCGGAAGAACGCATCCTTGTGTTCTCGGGAGCCACCGGCACGGACAAGCGCGAGGCCGTCAAGCGGGCATTCAACACCGACCCTGAGATCGAACCTGTCCGGATATTGCTTTGCACCGACGCCGCCCGCGAAGGTATCAATCTCCAGACTTATTGCTCGGACTTGATCCACTTCGACTTGCCTTGGAACCCTTCTCGTCTTGAGCAGCGCAACGGGCGAATTGATCGCAAGTTGCAGCCGGCAAAGCTTATCATTTGCCGCTACTTCAAATATGAACAGCGCGAAGCGGACATCGTTCTCGACGCCCTTGTGCGCAAGACCGAGTCGATCCGAAATCAGCTCGGCTCGGTCGGTCAGGTGATTGAAGAGCGTGTGACGAAGCGGCTAGCGGAAAGTGGCATCCGTCAGGGAGCGGCCGCGGAGATCGCTAAAGCGATCGAGGCGGAGAGCGATGCCGAGCGTCTTACTCGGGCGCGGGCCGAGATGGACGATGATGAGCGCGTCCGCTTCGAGAAGATCACCAAGGAGCAGCGCGAGCTGCAACGGGTGCTGGAAGACTCGCAAGAGAAAGTTGGGGTCAACCAGGACGATTTGAGGCATGTGGTTGCTGTCGCACTTGATCGTGCGGGGTATCATTTCAACGAGGCGCGGGCGGAATCTGTCGGCCCGATCGAAACCTATCGTTTCGATCCCTCTCATCTGGCCTTCAAGGGCGAGGGCGGCTGGGGTGATGCGTTCGACGATCTGCGAATCCGGCCGCGAAAGCGCGGCGAACGTTATTCGGATTGGCGGCGTAACGCGCCGATCCGCTTGATTTCCTTTAAGCCCCCGATGCTGGCGGACGGTCGCGACGCGCCGAATGTCGTCCAGGTCCATCTCGAACACCGTCTTGTCCGAAGGCTGTTGTCACGTTTCATTTCGCAAGGCTTTGAATCGAGCCTATCACGCGTTTCGGTGATCATGGGGCCGGGCGCGCAGCCGCGCATCGTCCTGATGGGACGCCTCAGCCTGTATGGTAGCGGGGCGACACGCTTGCACGAGGAAGTCATTCCAATCGCTGCGATCTGGTCCGAGGCCGAGCGTGCCAAGAAGCCGTTGAAAGCTCTGGGCGAGAGCGGCGAGGCGCGGACGCTTGATCAACTGGAGCAGGCGTTGAGAACGGCGACGCCGGCGCCCGCGATGGCGGTTGCGCGCGTTCAGGCATTGATTGAGCAAGACATTATGGATTTGCGCCCCGCACTTGAGAGCATTGCCGGCGAGCGTATTGCCACCAATACCAAGTTGTTGCGTAAGCGGGGCGAGGAGGAGTCGAAATCGCTGCGCGAATTGCTGGAGCGCCAGCGTGGTCGGATTTCGAAGGCAGCAGACGAATTCGATCCCAATCAGCTTTCCCTCCCAGGAATTGCCGAGGAGGAACGGCGGGAGCAGGAGGCGGACCGTCGTCATTGGCGAACGCGGCTTGAGCAGCTCGATCAGGAGATGAAAACGGAGCCGGAGCGCATCCTGCATTCTTACGACGTGACGGCGCATCGACTCGAACCGGTCGGCATTGTCTATCTCTGGCCGGTTTCAGGTTAAGCAATGCGAGAGACATACCGCGATCCCGCGCTTGAATGGCTGGACCACGTGCAGCCGGTCGGCCTTGTGGTCGCACCAGCCGTGGTCAAGGATCTGATCCTCGAGCCGACGCCGCAGAACCAGATTGACAGCGCCGAGGTCGAGCTTCTTGTCGATCCCGATCCGGCGAAGCCGGCTCTGGTCAATCCATGGGCCTTTTCGGAAGCAGTCCTAGGCTGGGAAGCGCGAATGGTTGCGGGTGCGCCAGGCGGTCCCGCTCTACCCGACAGCCTCAGCCTGCGCCTGCCGGAATATGACACAACACTTACGCCGGATTGGGCCCTCGTCGATCCCTCGGGGGGAGAACAGCCATGGCAGCTGCTTGTCCGGCTGGAAGGGCCGGGCGTCGATCCAGATCAGCGCGGCGCGCTCGGCGGATGGGAGGCGACCCCGCATCAACGTTTTGAGCGGCTGTTGCGCGAGACCGGTGTCTCCGCGGGGCTGATGATCACCGACAAGGATATCCGGCTGATCTATGCCCCGAAGGGCGAGACTTCCGGGTGGCTGGCCTTCCCGATCCGGTCGCTCGCGACAGTCGGCGGGCGCGCCATGCTCGGCGGGCTCAAGCTGATGCTCGATCGCGGACGGCTCTTCACCGATGCCGAAGATCGCCGTCTGCCGGCGGTCCTGCAGAAGAGCCGCGAGGCACAGGCGGCGGTATCGACCGCGCTCGCCGAGCAGGTGCTCGGTGCGCTGCATGAATTGTTGCGCGGCCTCAACTCGGCCGACCCGGACGCGATCCGGAAGCTCGCGGTCGAGCAGCCCGGTCATCTCTACGAAGGCCTGCTCACGGTCCTGATGCGACTGGTGTTCGTGCTCTATGCCGAGGATCGCGATCTCTTGCCCTCGCGCACCGATGGCAGATCGCGCGCGCTCTATGACAACGGCTACTCCGTCCGAGGGCTTTACGCCAAGCTGACCGAAGATGCTGCACTCAACCCCGACACCATGGACGAGCGGCGGGGCGGCTGGGGTCGCCTATTGGCTTTGTTTCGGCTGATTCATGGCGGTCACCCCTCGCATATCATTCAAGCGCGCGGCGGTAAGCTGTTCGATCCAAATGTCTTCCCGTTTCTCGAGGGGCGAGCCGTAGCTTCGGATAATCGTACTGAGTCAGAAGGTCTCACGCTTCGGGCTTGAGAATCAATTATTTGAGAAGATTCAGGATTGGCGCGCGAGGTGCTGATATGGATCGGAAGGTTGAAGAGCGGGCAGAAGCAAGATTTTCGG